>Ga0307518_10000186_pt1 | contig 47394 bp, 24 predicted proteins | sample 25_EM_MG_FD_203889 | JGI IMG/M metagenome (GOLD analysis project Ga0307518, IMG submission 203889) | Populus trichocarpa ectomycorrhiza microbial communities from riparian zone in the Pacific Northwest, United States - 25_EM | ecosystem: Host-associated > Plants > Roots > Unclassified | place... | reverse complement strand
AAGGGAAAGTCACTGAAAACACACAAAAAAAAGTTAGCGAATGACCAATTTTTGTTAGTTGGTTCCATTTGACAATGAGAGTTCTCTTTAGATCTTTTTTATTTATTTATTTTGTTGAAAAAAAGTAGATCACATTTTAAAAAATGGATTAAAATGATTTTTCATTTATAACTGATTAAATGCTAATTTAAGATTAAAAAAAATGGATTTATTGAGATCCCTAGGGTGTTTCTTAGGTGTTTTCAATTGAAAACTATTTGAAATTGTTTTTTTTTTTTACCTATAAGTTAGAAGCTTGACTTTCCAGCCACATGTGGTGGTCAGAATCTATAAAAACATACAACATATTGCCTACTATATATGTTTTCAAAAAACAAAGGGTGGATTATAAAAAAGAAAAATAAATAAAAAAGGTCGAGGCGTATTGGACCATGTAGGCCAGTCTGTTTAGCCTATTTTTTGGTTTTTTCCTTTGATTTTTCCCAATGTCATCATTCAATATTGGATATTTATTGACGTTTTTTTTTTTTCAATTTTATCCTTCAATTTTTGGTTGATTTTGAATTGACCTTCATAATTTATTTTGGTCTCAAACAAACACCATGATTTTTCCCAACATCAAGTTAGTGGTTGATTTTACAAACATCTATTTTTGTTATCATATAATTAGATAAAAAGTAGTTTAAATTTTTTTTATTAAAAGTGGAGTCCATAACCCGAGTAATGGTTTTGGTGGGTTAAGCCGCAAAACTCAGGTTAATACAATATATTGTCGTATCAATATTTTTAAAAAAAATTATGTTATCTTGAAATTTTTAAAAAAAGTTAAATTACACTTTTTACTGGTTATTTGGGTCACTTTAAACTCATTAGGTCAATTGAGTCATACCGGGACAACTTTCATACGGTTTAATTTAAAACCTGGACTAAGAGATGAGTTTGATCAGGAGATTTTAAAATTGACTTAGGCTAAATTTAATGACACTGCCTAGAAATTCTTTACAAACTTGACATTTTTTTAAGTTTAATTTTTTCCCCAACCAGTTATTTAATGTGAGTTAATTATTTAGTTAATGTTATTTTTCAGATAAAAACTGAAGTCTAACCCTTCAACCATTGTTGTCAAAATCGCGAGTTGACTCGTAAAATCATACGATTTTACGAGTCAACTCACATATAACGTGTAAAATCGAGTTAAAAACTCGAAAATGGTCAAACTCGACCAAACTCGGTCAAACTCGGTCAACTCGGTAAAAACGGACCGAGTTAACGAGTTTGATAAAGAGTGAAAAAAATAAACTGACTCTGTCTCCCCTCCCCGACACACCGTCACTCTCCCCTTTCCCCTTTCTCAAATCTCAAGGGTTCTTCAAGCGTGCTCTACTGCTCTCGCAGTCTCGCCTCTCCCTCCACAACTCACCTCTACTGCTCTGCCTCCACAACTCACCGAGTCTTGTCTCTGCATAGGCAAAACTCAAACAACAACCAATTTTTGTTCTTTTTTTTTTCTTGTTAGTGCATTTGTTTATGGAAGTCTGGAAGATAATGGTGAAACCGTGTAAGCATACTATCACTTTATCCTCATGTATGTTAAACTTTGCTTTAGCTTGCTAGCTGGAAAGCAAAAACCCTAAAGACAACACTGATTATAGATTGAAACCCCAAATCAGAAGAATATTTCAGCTGTTTGTTTAGCTTTTACCAATTTCTTGAATATTTCAGCTGTTTGTTTGTATTGATTTTCTTTGAATTTGCGTGGGATGGTGTTATGGTGTCTTTGTGATTATGAAAGCATTACTAGTAATGTTTATTCCTTTCCAGAACATTGTTTTGTTTGTATCATCTTCTTTGAATTTGGGACAATAGGATTCTCTTGAAAAAATTCCTTACGATTTTATGATTTTACGATCCGAGTTTATTTTGTATTTTCCGTGTCGTGTCAAAAATGCGTTTTTAACAACCTTGCCTCCAACTATCAATTTATCACTCTTCTTGAGAATTTTGTAATTCCCCAATAATCTAACTATGGGCAATGTAAATATACGAGCTTATGTCACACATTCTTGTTTTTATACATTTGCTTGCATTTCACTGTGAGTCAGACTATTCTTTTTCTAAACTTAAAAAAATGTTAAGAGTATGGTGATATTTTTTTGTAGTATCATTAAATCCAATCAAGCGGTTTGATCTTGAAACCTGTCAACTCGACTCTTTTCCTTACTCGAGTTTTGAATTAAATCGCGTGAGAGTTGATCCAAAGTGAATCATTCAATTTAATGGGTCTAAATACAACTTGGATGACCAGTAAAAACATGACATATCTTTTAAAAAAACTTTAAGACAATAATTGTTTTTTAATATTGAGACGATACCAGATGAGATCGACCTCGGTCACCTTGTAACCTAGGTCATGAACTTTAATGAGTTTATTAAATTTGTTGTTTTTATAAATTATTTTTATTTAATTTTATGATAACATTAGATACTTGAAAAATTGAGCATTAACCCTAAAAAAGACATTTTATTTGAGATCGTGATAACCTTATAAAAAGTAGAAAAAAATAAACCATGAATTCCATTTCCCAAACAATCCAATATTAAAGAAGAGTGAAATAAAAAAAAAAGACAATTAGAAAAATTAAAGGACAAAAATCTAAAAAAATAATATCAGGTTTGATAGCTAAACCAGCTAAACCCGTGAATCAGGTAACCCGGGTCAACATTTCAAACTCGCAAACCTGATAATGGACTCCATTGGGATTAATAACTTGTTTTTTTTATATAAATTATTGTTTATTTAACTATATGATAACAAAAATAGATGATTGCAAAATTAAGCATCAAACCAATTCTAAGACTTTTGTTTTAAGAATATGATAACATCTTAAAAAGCAAGACGAAATAAATTATGAAACTCAATTCTCAATCAACCTAATATCAAAGGATGAAATAAAAAAAATAATTTTTTTAAAAAAAGAAAAACAGAAAATTTAAACTCGTCAACAGGCCCATGAACTTTCTAAAATATAGTAACATGTTTTTTTATAACTATTTTTTAATTATATGATAAAAAGAAAAATATATGATCATATAATCAAGTTTAATTAGAAAAAAAAAGTACCCAACAAAACCTGCTAACCGAGGCAATTAGGATTATCTCGCCAAACTCGGAAACAGGGCCATTGACTCCACAAAGTTTAATAACTTAGTTTTTTTTTCTAAATTATTTTTTGTTTCACTAAACTTTTTTAAAAATAGATCATACTGCAATACTGAAATTTTTTTTCCGATACCAACTCGATGCTATTATATTTTTTTAGTATTGTGATAACTATATAAAAAACAAATTAAAATAAATTATTAACTCTAAATCTCTATAAACATATCATATAAGAAATAAATTAAAAAAAAAACCAATACTTAAAAGGAAAAAAAAGATCAAAATGCTAAAAAAAAAACCAATACTGTAAATTACTATTATTATCCACAATGTTAGTGGATATATAAAAATAGTGTATTCCAATACCTTTTAACTTTATATTTTTAATGTCAAAAGCAGAAAAATGTCAACTATTTTTCTCACTGCTGGTTAAAACCCATACATACATGGATGAAGGTCAAGAAAGTCTCCAATCATCCAAAGAAAAATGTCAGCGACAAGGACCCACCTAATCAAATTGATAGATGAAAATGATATTAAAATCAGCATTACCCAAAAAAAATCAATCATTGAACAGCCACATGATTATTCAACTTACTAAGATTAGGATCATGATTATTTTGAGTGGGGCCTTCAAATGAGGGGCAAGAGTTTCCATCCAATTCACCCACCTAACGATATTTATTATCAAGTTATAGAAAGAATGCTAAAAAGGCAAAAGGAAAAGAAAAGCCAGCAAATCAATCCATCCTTTATTATCAAGTTTTCCCTGCAATTGTTGCCGTGTCCTAGCACATGATGTGATTCGTTAACAAAACTAGAGTATTTATTTTTTGGATTCATACACAAATAAAATGCCTATCTACTATCCTTCAAATTGGAGAAAGAAAACTAATTAAAGTAAAAATCTAAAAAGGCATGTGATTTTAGCTGTAGAGCCGGCACTATTTATACACACATAAAACACCGTAGATCTAGATATACTTTGGTCATCGCACTTTAAAAATAAAACAAATTATACAATTTTGGTGTCTTAATATTTTTTCAATTCAATTTCGGTATAAAAATTTATTTTTGTTACTTTTAGTCTCTGGTTGAGAGATGAGAGAGAGAGGTCGCTGAATTCTAGCGGTAGAGAGAGAGATGCCGTTAATACCAATTTAGACCACTAAAACGGTCGATATTTGTGTCAAATAATTCTATTTGATGAGGGGAGTTCATACTAGATTTTTTTACCTTTAAAATTCATGAAAAAACATATATGAGCTCGGGTTGATTTTGATTTTTGAGATGGTTTTTTGGTTTTTTAGGCTATAAATAGGTTTGTTACGGTTTTTAAGGTGTTTTATAGGTGTTTTTGGTCAAAAATATGTTGAAAAATGTGTTTCTGGGTAAAAAACCCTAAGCCTTGATTTTTTGGTCACTGCAATGGTTGGAATCTGGGCAAAAACAAACGACGTGTCGTCTGATTTATTTTTTCAAAAACATTTGGGGCGACACCACCCTAAATGCGAAAACAAATAAGGGCCTAGTCGCGCGAGCCCCAACAAAAAGGCTAGACAGGTTAGCTACTGCACCTGACCTTTTTTTTTTTTTAATTAATGCTTCTTTTTATACATTTTTAAATATTTATATTTAGATTAATACCTCTTCTTTCTTTTATTTTGTTTAAAGAGCCTCTTTTAATTGATGATTTTTTTTGTTATGCATTTAATTTTTTACGAGGTTTTTCTTATTTATCTATAATTTTTTTTTTATCTTTTGTATAGATGAATTTTATTTTTTAAAATAATTTTTTTTATTTTTAGATAATATTTCTAATATGTACAACCTAGCATAATATTTTTTTCCTTTATTTTATTCAATCAATTTAATGTTTATGTCTATTCTTATTATCGTTTAAGAAGCCAATGTTGCCAAATAGGGACATCATCGTTTTTAGAGAGAGCAAAATCTCTGTAATGTTATCGATCTCCTACCAGGGCATCGAAAAAGAGCACTGAGAGATCATTTCTTGATCGCCTAACATTCTTCGAGCTCCTGAACACACCTTTTATCACTACATATACTAAAGTGTTGGCTACCAATCAAGGAAATGATACCTGGCCCTAAGAAAAGCAGCGCAAATACAAAGAACCCTAATAAATCCTGTCACTTTTACCATGACCATGATCACGACATTGAGGAATGTCATACCTTGAAAAAGAAGAGGGAAAATTGATCTTTAAAGGATACCTCTAATAATTTATGAAGAAAAAAAAAAGAATCTGAACAAACTGAAAAAAATTCATATGATGGACTGTCCAAGATCAAATAATTTTTAGAAATTATATCTCCATTAACTTTTGAATAAAAGTAGTAATATTTCTCCATGTCTTTAATAAAAATCTCCAAAGTAAGATCTTCGTGTCTCCAAAACATATCTTCATGTCTTCAATAAAAAATCTTCATGATGAGATCTTCATATCTTTATTGAAATCTCCACATCTCCAAGCGAAGTTTCTATGTCTCTAAATGTGTTTCTAATGTCTCCAATAAAGATCTCAACTTGAGATCTCTAATGAAATCTCCACTTCTCCAATATTATAATACTTTAAAGTTGTTTTCACATGAAATATTCTCCACTTTTAAGTAATAATGTTCTCTATTCTAGGAAGAACACATAAAATTGACTAAATTCTCTTCTCTTCACAGAAATGATGAAAAACAATTAAGAGAACTCTCATGTATGTACATTAACAAAAGCAAGTAACATCACCAGTATAAAAACAATAAGTATTTTATATCCCCTACTTTTTTTCGGTAAAGTCTTCCAAACATGTTTTTTAAAGACTTGGGGGACATATGATGGCACGATAAATTTGTTAAAATTTAAAATAATAATAATTAAATAACATGTTTAGGCCAGCAAACCAAAATGACTACCTTCAATCCCTTTAGGCCACAACCCAAACAAATTGCTTTTCAGTTTATTTTGGCTGGCTCGACCTTGAAAAATTATTTGGGTCTCGATCTAGTAATCACAAGAAATCAGCCAACACTTCCAATAACCATGAGCAACCACCCAACACTTCCAGAAACACACAAGCAACCAGACAACAATTTTAGAAATCACGAACAACTATTCAACAAGTTTACACAATGCACCCAATCCAACATTCACAAATACACTCTCCTACATTCTTTACTTTCATGTATATTATTTCCCTCATGTTTTTTATTAAATTAATTTTTAGAAGACCTCTTGTTCCAACATGAGATTGTTTTGTAGGAAAATCTTATTGATTAGTGGTGAAATCGGTCACTTCTCTAGCCTAAAATCACAACCCGTGGAAAGCATAATCCAATATGAAGATTTCATGACTTCGTCAATTTCTATGTTTAAAACAAATACTCAAATCACAAATACATTTGGTATATATTTGTTTAGGAAAATTTCTAAATATCAAGATTTGTTGGTTTTTAGAAATTTTGATAAAATAAAGAAAGTGATCGTTACATAAATTTAGTAAGTTTGAATATAGGTGTTTGATCCATATTATTTTTAATTTTAATTTTAATTTAAAAATAATTCAATAACAATAGATAAAAAAAGTGCTCTCTAAACAACGATAAACAACAATACATAGAAAGTGTACTCGTTCATTTTTTTGCGCTCCACCACGAGCCAAACCATGTTTTAAAAAATGTAGAAAAAAATTATCAAGAGCACAAAGATTTTTTTGCAATGCTATAAACCCGGACAATAAGATGAATCTTGAAATCTCTTATCTTGGATCTTTTCCTAAAACGAGTTTCCAATTACACTTTTCAAACTAGTAACCCAGAATATTAGACCGGAAATTCCATACATGGAAAAGTGGTGAAACTCAATTCCTAACAAATCTAACATCGAATGATGAATTATCACCATTAGTATTCTATCGTTATTATCATCATCAATACTTCTATCACTAACATTACAGCTGTCATCATCACTACTATTATCAATAAGTAATATCATTATCGTTATTATTAGTATTATTATCGTGATTACTATCATTATTATTGTTACCATTATTATTGTTATTATTATCGTTGTTATTATTATTATTATTATTATTATTATTGTTAATACTATTTTTATAATTATTATCACCACCATCACAATTAATATTACTATTATTTTTATTCTTATCATTATTATTATTACTATTATAATTATAATAATTATTATTGTTATTACTATTACTATCACAATCACAATCATTATTATTACTATTACAATACTATTACTATTAGTATTAATAGCATTAATATTATTTGTATCATTACCACCATCACCACCATCAATATCATTATTATAATAATTATTAATATTATTACCATCATCACCATAGTTATTGATATCATAATCACTACAACTATCATAATAAATTATTATTATTATTTTTTGAATAAAATGTGAGTATGAAATTGTTATTATTATTATGATGACGACGATGATGACATCATCATCATCATTATAAATATCACTACCACAATTATCACCATCATCATCACCTGAATGACACGAACGCCATCCACTCTTCAGCATGTTTGGAACACGCATTCAACAGATCTTAAAATAAAAAATTGAAAAGAAAATGTGAAAAATACCAAAACACCCTCATGAACATGTTAATTACACAGAATACTCATATGAAAATATTAAAACACCCTTAAAGGAAAAACTTATTTTTTTTTGGTCTTTTATAAGGTTAAAAATATGCTTTCTGTATATAGATCATGAAAAAACCATAAACACCTTTGCCCAACAACTCCATAAATTTTTGATATCGGGGGCAAAAAAATATTTTTGCTGTTAAAAAATTTAAGAAAAATCAAGAAAGCCCTTGGTCAATATTTATAAATATTGTTGACTCTTAATAAAAAAAGTATTTTACTGTATAAAAAATTAGAAAAAACACATATATCCCCAAAATTTTTTTCAATAACTAATAGGTAAGTGGAAAAAACCCCAACTTCAGGACTTAAGTTTTTTCTATTTAAAGGTAAAAGAATAATTTTACTATAATAATTTACAATAATTTATATATAGAGTTACATTGAAACTCTCACGTTTTTTAGTTTTTCTTTTAATAAAGCATGGTAAAAAATGAAACACAGAAATTTTACCATAGATGAAAACGGATCCTGTGAAGCTACAATACCATTATAAGATATGTTTTTATTATGAATATTGACTAGGGTTTAATTCATAAAACAACATTAATATTTGACACATATATTATATAATTATGTATTATCATAATATTATATAAAGTTGAGAAAATTTTATGATATACACAAGTTTTTTTTTATTGAAAATAATACAGTAACATTCAGTTTTTATTCGGTTAAACTACAAGTTAAATAAATTAATGAAATAGGTTTTAATATTTTTTTGTTAAATTATTCTATTTAGTTTTTTTTTTTACTTTATTCAGTCAGGTATAAACTGGCAGTAAAAAATCTAAAGAGAGATTATTCATCAAATGATAAATAATGTTTTGTTTAAAAAAAAACGAAGGCAAAGAAAAAATATACACGTGTCAATATAAACAGAGCGCGTGGGGATAGAAGAAGACACAAACCAAGAATGTCTTTACGCATTGGGGTCTTCACTCACTCTTCAGTTCTCAGTCTTCTCTAAAAGCCTGTCTGTTCTTACGCGCCATCTCATTAATTAATTAATTTAATAATATTAATATATAGTAATAACTTTCACATTTATTTATTTATTTATTGTATTACATATTTATTCTCATTTTTCATTTTCTTGTCATCTTCTCTACACTACTCCACTCTCTCTCTCTCTTTCCCTAGATCTCTCCATCTCTAGGAGGTCCTTCAATTCTCATTTCACAATATTGTTTATTACCATTTTGGTTTCCATTTTCAAGGTGCATGCTTTATATTGAAGTGTTTCCAGTTCTTTACTTTCTTTAGATTTTGTTTGTTTGTTTTGGTAATTTGGGTTCTATATTTTTTTATTGGGTTTTTAGGGTTTGTTTTGTAGTGGAATTGTGAGTTTGGTGGAGGGTTTTCAATCACCTGATTCGATAGCTGAAAAGATTAGGCATGACATTTTAAAGGTATTTAGTTTTCAGGTTGTGATTCTTAATTTGTTGTTGGAGTAAAGGTGGTGGTTGTTGTTAGTTTTTTCATTTTTAGCGTTGTAGGTTGAGGAAATTGGTTTCCTTTTTTGGATTAGGAGTCGGTGGGTTTGATAAGGAAATGGAAGTTTCACAGTAAAAGAGCAGTCATTGAGTCACAGTTAAGTTATTGTGCAAAATTGTGTGGTTCTAGTGTTCGGTTATTTTAAAGTTTCAATCTTGAGTGGGAATTGCTTATGCTCTTCCGGTGATTGATTTTGAGATACATAGTTTAATTGCTTATTTTCGATGAAGTATAGTTTGGTTGTGTGAAAATGGGAATGGAAGAAGAGGATAGAAGTGTAAAGATGAGATTTTTGAAGGGTAATTATTGATTCTAAAGGAGAAGGGTGTTTTTGGAGGTGGTTTAGGTACATAATGGGTTGCATGTGTTGTAAACCCTCTGCAATTGAGGATAGCAAGGAGAGCCCAAGAGAGAGACTTTCAAGTAAGCCCTCGTCTGACTTGAGGGTATCAAGGGCTACCTCTTCAAGGAGAGAGGAAGCATATAGAGCGAAAGATCAATATGATAGTAATGATGGTAGGACAATGTTGATTGACAAGCAAGTGAATGGGTCTCTTAGAGTGCATGGGGTTGAGCATGTTGATAGGAAGAGGGACAAGTCAGAGTATGCAGTTCTTCACCACCCAGGTATGGGCAGCATACCGAAAGCCACTGAAGGGGAGCAGGTTGCAGCTGGGTGGCCTTCCTGGCTAGCTGCTGTGGCTGGAGAGGCAATCAAAGGTTGGTTGCCACGGCGTGCGGATTCATTTGAGAAGCTGGACAAGGTATGCCCTTTTTTTCGTTTTGTTTTTGTTGTTATATCTCATTTTTAATCATTAGAACCCGTCCTGCAATTACTGATGATCCCTTTTTCCATTTTGTAAAGTAACTTTATAAAAAATCTCTAAGCTCAACGTTGACATGTGCTTTTGTTTAGAACACGTCCTGCAATTACTGATGATCGTTTTTTCCACTTTTAAAGTAACTTCATAAAAAATCTCTAAGCTCAACGTTGACATGTGTTATTGTAAGCTCTGCTCCATTGCAAGCAAGATTCTGTTTATGATTTTCAAAATTTAGCAATTCAAACTTAATGGTTGAAGAACATGCTTATGACACCTCGATTGGTTCATAATGCAATGAACAAAGTGACGATTGCTAATTAGAATTAGAACCTTTTTGGACTGTTACATTTTTTAGCATTTTCATTTGTGCACGCATTGGATATGGTGTGTTGTCAAATTTTATAGCTTTAGCTTGAATTCAGTTAGCAAAATTATGGAACTTTTTTTTGGTGCTATTAAGTGACTTTTCCTTGAGATTTGTGTTGTATGTATGCTTGTTATATTTATATTTATAAATAAGCAAGGTGGTGAAAAATACATTTAGGAAGGCTCATTTATAACATGCATAAGAGCTCTGCATAACTCATTTTTACATGCTAAGAGTAATGACGGATTCTTTGAACCTGATAACTTCTAAATAAATGTTAGCTAGAAGTTCAGTTTACTTGTCAGAGCCTGGAGGCTTGAGAAGCATAGAGTTTTGAGAGGCTTGAGACAGTATGGATATGAAAGAGTTTGAATTTGAATGGCTTATACTGATTACACCAGAGAAAGATCCATGTTTCTGCAATCACAGTGTAGGAATTAGTGATGCTTTAAAGGTTTGAATGATTTTCTTGTAGTTAGACCTTTTTATTTGGTTAGAGAGATTACCATATCAGAAAATAGGAAGTATCCATGTTCGAGTCCAAGAGCTTTGAGAAAATGTAAGAGGCTATTAAGAGAATTTAAGAGCTATTTAGTATTGGGGAATATTCGAGAAGCACCATTCTTTGATAATGTGCCCTTTTTATTATAGTTAGTGGAATACCCATAACATTTAGATAATTATCCATCAAAATAGATACAATGGGTCTAAAATGAATCCAATTTTGATAAGCTGCCAGTCAATTAGCGTTAGTGTGCTGAGGAAGGAGGGAACTTTGAAACAAATATGGTGGGGGAAGAACAGTAAACAAAGTGCAGAATATGAAAAGTGTGGTATAATCTTCAACTTGCATTGTGTGTATGTGATATCTGAATTGTAGTTGGGTCCATGAAGATGAGTGCTATGTATCAACATTGTTTGTAACAGGTCTTTTTCAATTTTGTTGAGATAGTTTAGCCCAAAAGCTCTAATCCACAAGAATCAGGGGAGAGGCGGCAGGATCTCGAGTTCATGTCTTGCCCCTCTCACCTAAAGAAAAAAACTTAAATTTTACAATAGCATTTAAAGATGTGTGAGGGAGCTGCTATTATATGGACAGATAGCTTATAACTTTTAGTTGAACATGTATTGTTAATTTTACCGCATAATTCAAGAAATGGATGCTTGTTAACAACTTCAGTAGCTGGAATTTCCTGCTCCCTGCTTTTGGTATTCTGTTTTGGTTAATTTGGCTGAATTTTTTCAAACTTCTAGTCTTGAAGGATGAAGCGATTTGCATGAATAGGCTGGTCTGAATGTGCAAATCTGTATCCTGTGTCCCTGACCATTGTATTTTACTATTTTCTTACTCTTTAAGCTAGGGCCAAGGGGCCAGGTTTGCTGTTGAGCATTTCTTGTTTGGATATCATGGACTTCTATTTGCACTTTTTTGTGTATAATTTTTGAGTAGTTGACAACAGCAGATCATTCTATTCAGGTCCCACAAGTTCTTGTAGAATGGTTTGCCCTGTTATTTTTATCTGCTGCTGTCCTCTTTGAACTGAAATGACCTGCTTTTGGGATTTGGTTCCCTCATCTGATGATTTCTATTATAATGCAGATTGGCCAGGGAACCTACAGTAATGTTTATAGGGCTCGTGACCTTGATCAGAAGAAGATTGTTGCTTTGAAGAAAGTAAGGTTTGATAACCTGGAACCTGAGAGTGTTCGCTTCATGGCCAGGGAAATTCACATCTTGCGCAGGCTTGACCATCCTAATGTAATAAAGTTAGAAGGCCTAGTTACATCAAGGATGTCATGCAGCTTGTACCTTGTGTTTGAGTACATGGAGCATGATTTGGCTGGGCTTGCCTCACACCCTGGTCTGAATTTTACAGAAGCCCAGGTAATTTTGGCAGTTTGGTTCTAATAGATTCTAATTCAATGGGTGTTTGCATTTTGCCGTGACAGGCTATCAGCTGCTAACTATGAAATTCATACGTATTTTATTGTTAACATCTGCTAGTTTTACATGCTCCTTATCCTCCAAGATCATCCATGTGTAAATTGTCAATCTTAAAAGGTAGAACAGGTTTGATATTTGACTCATGCTTGTATGCTTTGGATGTTGTGGTCTAATATGTATATGCTGGCAGGTGAAATGTTACATGCAACAACTTTTACGAGGACTTGATCACTGTCACAGCCGTGGTGTTCTACACCGTGATATAAAGGGTTCCAACCTATTAATTGACAACAATGGTATCTTGAAAATTGCAGACTTTGGACTAGCAAGTTTTTATGATCCTGCCCAGGTTCAGCCACTGACAAGCCGAGTAGTGACTCTTTGGTACCGTCCTCCAGAGCTTCTACTTGGAGCTACCTACTATGGGATAGCTGTTGATTTATGGAGTACAGGTTGCATACTTGCGGAATTGTATGCTGGCAAGCCTATTATGCCAGGGAGAACTGAGGTGCTCTCCTTTTCTATTCTCGAGAAAAAAAAATGTCTTTTAGGGTTCTCCACCAAACAGAGTGTTTCTCTTAGATGCTTGCTATTTCATGTTATAATATACTGCAATGCAGATTATTTTTCATGGGCCATCATTCCAAGTACAATGTTGAACTAATTATTGCCAGATACAAATTTTATCCCGTGCTAACTTCTAGATAGTTATTGCTTTGAAGATTGTCGAATTACATCCTGTCAGCAAAAAACCCACTAAATGGATCATTAACATCTTCTCCACCCTACGCAGAAGTGCCTAATTCTTTTCAGCATTTAGAAACTCAACTCCACATTCCAAGCTGTTGGGCAATGCAAGAAACATAGTCATGCACTTTCTACTACTATAACACTTAACACAAACACTAGGTGATAATACCTTATGAGTTCTCACCTTTGACAAATCATGGGTGTTGATCATAGGTAACCGTGTCTTGATGTTTACTTTAACCTTGGAGGGTGCCTTATTTTTTCTATAAATTTGGTCAAAGGTAAAAATAAGGGAACTCGAGTAAGAATATGTTTTAGCAGTGTTGCAAGCTATTGTAAAAGTTTATTTAAAAAGAGACCTCAAGCAAAGACCTAACAGAGTCTGATATGTCTGAATTTCTTTATCCTTTTGCAAAATTCTTATAATATGAAAAAGAAAAAGGATTTATCAAAAAGAAAAGATTGAAAGAGAGAATAATTATCACAAGATGCCGTATCCCTTTTCTGCTTTCTTATAATCTATGTAAGTGTCATAAAAAACATTAGTGCAGCTACTTAAAATGTTGATGATTAGTTTGCATGCCTCTGCCTTGTAGGTGGAGCAGCTGCATAAAATTTTCAAGCTGTGTGGCTCACCTTCTGAAGATTATTGGAGAAAATCAAAGTTGCCTCATGCGACTATCTTTAAGCCTCAGCAGCCTTATAGACGCTGTGTTGCAGAAACATTTAAGGAATTCCCAGCACCAGCTTTAGCTCTTATGGAGACCCTGCTCGCCATTGATCCTGTAGATCGTGGATCTGCAGCTTCTGCTCTGAGGAGTGAGGTATGAGGTATCCATGAACTATGTATCTCAAATTCCCCTTCCCTTTTTGTGAGTGTTTTTTGTCCCTTTGGGGGTGGGGGGATTTGGTGTTACATTGGAAAGTGGTTTATGGTCTTCTTGGTATTTTTTGATTCAGAGATACATATTGGCTTCAATTAGAAGATCTATATTGCTACACATGATAGTGCATATATTTCAATTCTTTTTACCTAATAAGTAAATCACTCATTAACATTTCTTTCATTTTTAATTCGATCTTTCTAATAATTTTGTCTAGGATTTTTGTTATTATTGTCACTGAAATACATTTTGAGACTGAAGTCTGTTTTCCTTCCAACTCATGTGATACCATGTTGTTGCAATCTAAAAGTCACTGGAAGAGTTTGTGTTTATGTAATTGGACGGAGGTAAATCCTGTTAAACATTCAAGTTCACCTGGTGCCATCAGCAAAGACACAATAGCAGGCAATTCACACCACTCTGAAGTTGTATCATAAGGGGTTTAGATTGTGACAGGTCTTTAGCCATCTCATTGCATATATTAGGTTTCAGATCTCTCTATTATGCTTCATTGTATTTTTCCACAACTAATCAACTTTACCAAACTTTTGTGGCTGCTCCTTTGATTCATTCCACTTTGTTTCTTCACAAAAGCACCCAAGCCCAGTTTTCTCAATGGTGATTGTGTTTCTGTTAATCACATTTTGTCACTGCTAGCCTGCAACTATACGGGGTTGAGTTTTCATCAATAATCTGTCGCCAAATGCTGTGTTGCTTTTAGGATTTATTTTCTGTCCCTTGATCTCACTCGAAGACTCCTACAATTTCACTCTTTTATGCACTTTGTATATTTTGGTGTATCACATTTAGTTTGTGAATTTTCGACAACCATGAACAGTTTTGAATTTTAGTTGGTGGTTGATGAGTGTTTTCTTTTTTCTGTGATCAATTAAAAGAGAACTGTCCTTCATTTCCCTATGCTTCCTTCTATGTAACATGCTCTTTGAAAAAAAAAATTGCATCTTATACAAGAGTGTGCATGTTCTTTTTGTGTTTTCTTTTCACCTTGCTATTTGTCAACCTTTTTGACGTAGCTCAGTTAACTGATCTTATATATTTATTTTTTCTGTGATGTTTTCTTTCTGTGTATGTTTTCTTATATATGTTATTTCTTCTTTTTGTGTATGTCTTCTTTTTTCTGTGATCAATTAAAAGAGAACCGTCCTTCATTTCCCTATGCTTCCTTCTATGTAACATGTTCTTTGAAAAAAAAACTGCATCTTGTACAAGAGTGTGTATGTTCTTTTTGTGTTTTCTTTTCACCATGCAATTTGTCAACCTTTTTGATGTAGCTCTGGTAACTGATCGTATATTTTTATTTTTGAGTTCCTTATTTGATATTATAGCTTCTTATGCAGCACAGCTATTTTTTTTGTAATCTTAACATAATTTTGGAGAAATACCATCCATTTAATGTAACATATTGGTCCAAAGCAGTTGGTAGCAAGTGTTCATTTAACCTTTTCTTTTTAGACAAATAAATAAATCATAAGATGAGTATAATCTTCATGGCTGGCTGAGGTTGGCTCTAGTATTTATAGTTCTATTTTACAATTCTCTCTCTTGCTTTCTGTTAATTTGTATTTGACTTGTTTAGTTTTGTTTAAAGTTCTTTACGACCAAGCCGCTTCCTTGTGATCCTTCAAGTTTGCCTGATTATCCTCCTAGCAAAGAGTTTGATGCAAAAATGCGAGATGAAGAAGCTAGAAGGTAAACATTGTAAAAGAACAGAAAAAAAGTTTTTCTCCAATTTATTGTTCATTTAATCTTTTGTTGGAAGGCTTCTGGCAAAGGCCCGGAAAAAAAGCTTTAAAAGATTTCGTTTTTGGCATGTTGGCCGCAGTTAATGGCATTGTTAAAATATAGAAGTTGCGTGCACTAGTTGAGAAAAGAGAAAAAATAGTTGAAGTAGGAATCAATTTGAATCAGATGAATGCAGTGTCTGTTTACATAATTTTGTATTTTGGTTGTGACAGTTGCCTTAGTGCCCTTGCTCATATTGCTTATTGTGTGTTTCTTACTGATCCACTAAACTATCCTTCGTGCTTCTATCACTGATGGAATCCTTGACTTGTAAATGTAGTGTAGTTTGCTAACAATCCCATTTTTTGTTCACACAAACAGACAAGGAGCAGCAGGAAGCAAGGGCCAGAAACCTGACATGGAAAGAAGAGGGCAAAGAGAATCTCGAGCTGTTCCAGCACCTGATGCCAATGCTGAGCTAGTTTTATCAATGCAGGTGATTTCTTTAAGATAACCTTAGCTCTCTCAGGACACTTTTTTGCATGTGTGTGTGCGCGGTTGGGGAAGTATTGTGATTAGGAGATGGGTATGTAGGCTTGCTGGGCCATGTGGTGAGGTTCAGAGAATTGCTGAGTTGAAAGATTGGTCAGAAGAGAAAGGAAGTTATTTTTAAAGCTAGCTCTGTTATAGATGAAACTAGTAAACAAGCCAGTCATAACACGAAGTCTTAGAACACTTCTTATTGCACTCTTCTCAGAACAATGAAGTATAAAGTAATGTGCCATCTTGCCATTCTGATCACATGGAAATTGCAATTCTCCACTACAGAAAACAGCTTTGTACAAAAGGCACTTTGTGAGACACAAGAAATCTTATCTAGTTTCTTTCTTTTGTCCTCTCTCTCGCACTCTCCATCTTCCTTATGCCTTGAAAGCAGCAAGTCATACTTTTTTTTTTTATCAAACTACATCTGACTACTGTCCTTTTGAGCTGCTCCAGCCCTCTTTTAAGCATTATTACCTAAACAATTGATTGTTTCTTGCTGTTCTATTTTCATGAATTATCTCTTTTACTGCTGACTCCCTTTATTTTTTGGCACTCCATTTGATTAAATTTGATTTTACTAATGAAATTTATATCAATGGATTGCGCTCTAATTACAGAAAAGACATGGTCGTCCAAATTCCAAGAGCCGGAGTGAGAAGTTTAATCCCCATCCTGAGGAAGTTGCTTCTGGCTTTCCAATTGATCCCCCTAGACCATCACAAGCTGCAGAATCAAACATGGATCCTCAGGGTCATCAGCATAAGAGAGCCTCACATTCTGGGCCACTGTCTCACCGTTCTGGATGGGCAAAGGCTGGCAGAAACCCCGATGATGCTCCTAAGATTTACACGGGGGCTGACCTGTCAACAATTTCAAGCTTAGAGGCGGCGCGGAGGAGTTTATTATCTGAAGATCACAGAGAAAGGTCTGGCCTATCACAACCGGAAGTTCCAAAACTAATGGCACGGTTTCCAGGATCCTTCAAGGAAACCTCAGAATCCTTTGCCCAACAGGATCCACAGCGTCTGTCACAGGGTGTTGCAGGTTCCCACCAAAAGGAAGATGGGAGAAATAACAGTAAAGATCCTGTCCTTGTAAGTCACTTCACAATTCAGTTTTCTTTTATTTCGTTGTTTGTTTATTTTTTTTTGCTTTTTTGCTTAACCTTTCAGTGAATTTTTTAACCACTTGGCTGCTTTGTCCTGGTCTGCATCATATCATGCAAGTTGTTTATAAACCGTCTTTTCTAAGTTGATTGATTTACAATTTCATGTTTCCTGAATTCTGAGGAGCCTTTTTTTTGTGTGTTTCCTGATTCATGGTTCTTGTTAATTTGGATCCAGCTTGGCTATGGGTCAAAGGCTCACAAAATCCACTATTCTGGTCCATTGATAGTTCCATCGGGGAACATGGATCAGATGCTGAAGGATCATGATCGCCAGATCCAAGAAGCTGTTAGACGAGCACGCTTTGACAAGGCAAGGGTTAGAAAAGTCCAGGCTGAAAGCTACCAAATATCAGCCAATTCATTATTTGTTTCAGGTCGATGAGGTAAGCCCCACATGAGAAGTATTGCTGGGACTCTTAAGAGTAATTTGATTGGTGGTTTCCTTATGTGAAATATGAGTTAAAAACCGTTGGTTGGGGTTTTTGTATATGTTCTTAGAAAGATAGCTAGTGGCCATTTTAGCTACAAGATTATAGCTCACTGATAAATCTCCCCTCTGCAATTTATCACATGTATTTACTTTCCACTATCACTGCAATCTCAAAATTATTGACCATTCTTGGAGAGCATTTGTATTAGCCATAAGATGTAGAGTATCTGGATGATGTGAAATTATTCCACGGTGTGGAAAGACAAATGTTGCATCCACCATACCCAAGATGTAGAGTATCTGCTGAGTGCGTTATTATCCTTCCAAAACAAGGAGGTGCATGCACTAAGTTGCAATTACAAGACCGGTGATGGATGGCACTTGACAGTAACGAACCCAGTTCTTGAAGCTTCGGGCTCCACCATGTGCTACTATTCTTCTTAAATAACTCCTTTCTCCAATTTACAATAGCAGTCGAGTTACAGTTTCAGCTCTTCGAGCTTGTTACTTTATGGCACTGCAGAGCTACAATCTGGCACGCTTTCCCTCACCGGAGACATCACATTTTCTGGTGGTAGAGGCCTCTACAAGGATTCCCATAAGATACCCGAACTCCTCAAAGCTCCTGTCATTCTCGTCCTCTTTCACCTTCTCCATCACCCCTTACAACAATTCCCCCCCTGGTAATGGTTTTGCATTCATTCTCGTGCCTTCTCTAGGTATTGAAGGTGCCTCTTGACAACGGCATCTTGGTTTCTTGAACAGCACCAATGATGGTTACCCCCAACAACCATGTTTTAGGCATTGAATTCGACGTTCAAGAATTCAATGATATTAATGATAAACATGTCATGAACGCGCACTCTCTTCTTTGGTTGCCAAGGAAGCCGGATATTGGTCTTATGCAAAGAACGATCGAAGCAAGACTAATTGGTCTTTCCAAGAGTTGAGCGTAACCATGGCTCCTTCACACACACACACAGTGAGGCCACTGATTAATGTTCCTCTAGACCTTTCTAAGGTATTTCTTGATGAAATGTATGTGGGTTTCTGTGCATCTACTGGGAATCTTATCGCAAATCACAAAACTTTGAGGGGGACCTTCAAAGTGGATTTGATTATCATCTTCCAAGAGTTCACATTCAATGGGATCTGTTCTTCACATCATGTTAATTTGGTCTATATTTAGGAAGGTGGACCAGTGGTCCAGAGACGGCCTAACTATCATCTTCGTATTCATAAACAAATCTCATTGAACTTGAAAACACATTTCAAGTTCACTGAATGTTTAGCAGTAACTGCCCACCACAAATAAAATTAATGGTTGTTTAAAAGACAATGGATTATTGATCATGGAAATAACCATGGAGGCGTTTGGTGAACGGACGAGACGAGAAAGAGGATGAAACTTAGTTACGTGACAGATAAAAAATAAAATAAAAAATAAAAATTGTTTTTATTATATAAATTCATGACATGTTTTACCAAGAATGAATGTTCAAGGGAAGGGAAGCTACAAAATATGAGAACTCATACTCAAAGTGGACCAACAAGAAACCATGAGTCTCAAATCCTAGTCCAAACCCTAAGAAGCGTGGCCATTTTCAGTGCATGAGTTTTTTTTTTTTTAATTTGATTTAATTTAGAATTTTTAAACTAATTAAAATATATTTTATTATTAAAATCGAGGTAATGGAGGTTCATTAAATGTTTTTTTTTCTTTATATTTTTGGATGGAAAATGGTTGGATTCTAGGTTTTTGGGGTTCAAGTTTTTGAATCCTAATTTTTCAATCACGAAGACATTTTTTATGACTAGAAAAAATAGTAGACAAATAATGTGTAATTTGACTGTCAAAAAACATATTTTTTGTCTAATTTTTTAAAAATAAAAGTGAACATCGTGTTTTTTTTTAGAAAAATCAGGCATGCGAACTTGAGTTTCTAGACCCCAGAACCTATAGGTTTTCATGTGGGCCAAACATGTAGGCTTATTCTTCTAGCCCGTGCTTGCTTAGCCTTGTATTTTTTTATCTCTTTTTGCATTTTATAATTAGATTATTTTAAAATAAATTTATTTAAATGATGTTTAAATAATAATCCAATTATATCATTATTTTCAAATAATATTAGTATATTATATTATAATATTAATAATTTATCTCAGAATAATTATATATAAATTTAATGTGCATGATTTTCTAAATATAAATGAAATATCTATTTGTTTTATATATGTTTTCAAGTTTGTTATTATTATTATTATTTTTTTTAATACATTCATGTCAAAATTATAAATTTATTATTTTTTATTAACACTTATTATTAAGATTATAATAAGTTCTTATTTAAAAAACATTACTTCTTATAAAAAAATTTTGTAAAAAAGAAGTCTTTTTTTTTAAATCATTAAATCTTTTAATGGAAAGAGATTTTGATTAAAATATATTTTTTTTAAATATTGAATTTAATTGCTTGCACTTTCCATGCAATATTAAAAAGATTTTTTTTAATATTTAATTTTTTTAAATCATTAATATTTTTTAAATATTGAATTTAATTGCTTGCAGTTTGTATGCAATAAACAATATATATATAACAAAAAAAATATATTTTTTTTAAAATGCATTAATAGAAAAAAAAATGAATTTATATTAACAATTATAATTATAACTTTTCTTCTTAATTTTATTTTCACATTGATAACTTTTTTCCTGAATTTATTTATGCCAAGCTTTGTTTTCCTAAAAAATTATATTTGTAATTATTTTTTATCCGAAATTTTTTAATAAAAATATACCGATAAAAAAGTGATTCGTCGCATATATTAACTTCTTAATTTCTAATTTGTTTTTTTAATTATTCTAGAAAATGCATTCATAATGTTTGCATGTTATTGGAATGGAATCCTCCCAGCAGCGAATTCGAGTACTTGGTTAGTATCGTGCAAATAGCCGCCAGATGTAGGGACCACAAACATTACCACTGTTAATTGTTATGAGGAAGGATCGCATGCTCCTAATTTTACATTGAAAAAAAAAATAAAAAAATCGCTTGCTCCTAATTTTACATCAAATTGAGATGGGTATGTAATGTATTTTTTAAAATAATTTTATTTTGAAAATTTATTAAAATATTTTTCTTTTTATTTTTTTTATTAATACATTAAAAAATATTAATTTAATATTTTTTTGAATAAATTGTTTTTTTAAAAACATTTAAAAACAAAAACTGCGCCGAACATCCTTTTAGATTACCTGACACTAGAGGTGTGCAAAAAAAACAGAAAATCGAATAAACCGAGAAAACAAAAAAAAACTAACCGAAAAAACCGAACCGAGAAAAAAAACTGATTAAACCGATTAGAATAGTTAGAAAAAATCCCAATTCGGTTTGGTTTTGTAATGCAGGAATCGGTTAACCCGGACCGAACCGAACCGGTTCAAAAAAAGGTCTCTAACCAGTGTTTTGTGTTGACGATATAAATAGAAAACGATGCCACTCTCGCCTCTCTCCGCTAACCCTAATTCCCTAACATAGTAACACTCTCCCTCGCCCTCACCGTCTCCCCTCTCCCTGGCCACTAACCCTAACCAGAGCACCCGCACCCGCACCCTCTCGCCTCTCCGCCTCTCCCTCTTTAGTCTCCTTAGACTTAGAAAATAGAAACACGGTTACACAGATCCAAAATAGTTTGTGTTTCCATCATTTGAAACCAGTCAAGCCTCTCATAAATAGATTGACGTTCCTCTTCATCTACACAATATCACATGGTACTCCACAATCTCCATTACTCCGAAACCGAATAAGTTCTATAGCAGTGAGTTTTAATTTTGTTTTTTCCGTTTTAATTAATTAACTAATGGCTGCTCATATTTTGCCTAGATTTATCTGTTTATCATCTATTTAATTTATTGTATTTGTTTTTTTTTTTCAATGTAGAGGTCAAAGAATAAGGATACAGTTGTTGTGCTGATTCTGTTGAAGGCATTCTGCTTGTTGTTTCATATATGTCAGAATTTATTCATGTGTTTTTTAGATTATTCAAGTTAATTTGGATACTGATTACTGACCTTCTTTGATTCAATATTGTTAGAAAAAAAAAATTGTTGAAATTACTGATTATCAAATTGCTTTACTAATTTGTTAGGAATTTCTATTTAATTATTGATAGTGTATAATCATCCGTATTTAGTATTGGTTTTTTTTTATGTTCAATGTTTATTCATGCCTGCTTAGTGTTGTGTCTCCTCATGGCTATTATTACTGTGATTCTGTGAACGAAATTAGTTTCATCACAAGAAAAATGATGTTTAAGTCTTTAAGATAACCTGTCAAATCTTTCAAGGCTTCATAAAACATAATCTGCAAAAAATGAAAACAAAAATAACTCAAATAAGCTCTACAGAAGCTGTCAATTAGCTTGGACACAAATTTTAAGAATTGATAGAAAATAAAAAATGAGTCAAACACCTTTTTCGACAATTTGTACCTGCTGTCTAAAGAACCTATGATTATAAGTTAAAACCTGAAATAAGTATAACATAGAAATCTAGCAGCTAAAACTTGCATTTCCATTTTCCATATCATCTACCAGTTTTTGGTCAGCTTTTTTTTATGTTATTCATTTAGTATTTTTTTTATCAGTTTTGAGATTTCCTTTTTATGTTTATCTGTGTTGGTTTTATGCCCTAGTTCTGGTTTGTAGTGTGATAATATCACTTACCATTCCACTGCTTCTGAAATGAATGGATGATATAGGTTTTACTGTTTTTTTTTTAAATGGTGAAGCTCCTTAGCAAATAGTAAACATGTTGTATGATGTAGCAATAGCTCCCTGAACAGGGGTAACACTTCTATTTATGGTTTTCCAAGCAGATCATATGCAGAATAACATGCTTCTCATTTGAATTTTGATGGGAGTGGGGGTGAGGTAAACTATAGTCTGATTGCCAAGCATATCATTTTACCAAACTTGATGGTGATCCTACAATCCCTAGAGCTGAATGTAATTATTGTGAAAAGGGTTATGCATGTCATACTATTATTAATGGGACAAGTAATATGCGGAGTCATTTAAAAGTATACAAAAAGTTTCCTTTTGTGGTTGATAAGAAGCAAAAACTTTTGGTATTAGAACCTAATAAAGCGGGGGGTGAATCAGGAGATCGAAGTGTGGGAACTCTTAAGGCAATAGGTTATGATTATGATAAATGTAGACATGCACTAGTAAAAATGGTTATAATTGATGAGTTGCCTTTTAATTTTGTTGAGGGTAAGGGATTTAGATTATTTTTTAGGACCTTGCAGCCTAGATTTGACATTCCTTCTCGTTTCACTATTATGAGAGATTATTTAAAACTTTATGTTGAAGAGAAGGAAAGATTAAAGAGAGCTCTTAAGGGTCAACGATTATGCTTAACAACATATACATGGACATCAATCCAAAACATTAACTATATGTCCTTAACGGCTCATTGGATTGATAGTGAGTGGAATTTGCATAAAAAAATTCTGAATTTTTGTCAAGTTTCCAATCATATGAGTGAAACAATTGGTCAAGTTATTGAGAATTGTTTGTTAGATTGGGGGATTGATAAACTTTTAACTGTTACAGTAGACAATGTAAGCTCTAATAGTGTTACTATTTTATATTTAAAGAATGTGATGAAAGATTGGCTAACTAATATATTGTCAAATGAACATTTGCATGTTAGATGTTGTGCACACATTGTAAACCTCATTGTGTGTGATGGTTTGAAAGAGATTGATGTTTTGGTTGTTAAGATTCGAAATGCAATTAGGTTTGTGAGATCTTTATCTTCTAGGCTACTTGCATTTAAGAAGTGTGCAGAAAAGTTGCATATAGAGTGTAAGAAATCATTGTATTTGGATGTTGCAACTCGATGGAATTCAACTTATCTTATGCTAGAAGCTGCTGAAAAGTTTGAAAAGGTGTTTGTGAGGTTAGGTCAAAGTGAACCTATGTATATGAGTTACTTTTTGGAGGTTGATTCAAAGGAGAATAAAAAAAACATAGGACCACCTAGTTTGGAGGATTGGAAAAATGTTAGAACTTTGCTGAAGTTTTTAAAGATCTTTTACATGATTACATTGAAATTTTCTGGCTCATTGCATGTCACATCAAATTCATTCTTCAATGAATTGATTTACATGCATACAAACTTGTTGCAATTATGTAAAAGTAGAGATAATCTTTTGAGTGGAATGACGATGAACATGATGAGTAAGTTTGAGAAGTATTGGGGTTGTGAAGCAAATCAAAATTTTTTATTGTATGTGGCTAATGTTTTGGATCCACGTCTTAAGTTAACATATGTGAAATTTTGTTTTGGTGAGTTGTATGATTATAACAAAGCACAATTGCTAACAAAAAAAAGTGAAAGATAATTTGGTGAGCTTGTATGAGTTTTATTTGAAAGCTGATGAAGTGGTGGATGATAATAGGCATAAATAAGATGTTAATGATGCTATTGATGACATGGAGGTAGATGTTAACACTTTACCTCGATTCAAAAGGCACTTACAGGAGGAAGATAGTGTGAAAAATAGAAATGAGGTTGAGACGTATTTGGTTGATGGTTGTGAGGATCCTAATAATGATAAATTAGATATTTTAGGTTAGTGGAAGATTAATGTTTCTTCAAAATATAAGATACTTTCAAAAGTTGCACAACATGTTCTGGCTATTTTTATATCCATAGTGGCTTCTAAATCAGCCTTTAGCACAGGTGGTCGTATACTCAACCAATTTCGAAGTTCTCTATCTCTAGCAACAGTTCAAACACTTATTTGTTGTCAAAATTGGTTGCATCATGGTCCAATTCCAATTGATAATACAACCTTGATGAATGATTTTGAAACCTACAAAAACCTTGGATCAGGTAATGTTTTTTAAAAACTTACATCTTTTGTTTTATGATTTATTAATAATTAACACATTTTTATTCTAACATGTTTAATTTTTTATTTTGTAGAATTTGATGGAAAGTTACATCTAGCAACGGATGATAATTAGTTCACAAATTGTGATGCATTTATTGAAAACATATGGTAAAAATATTATTTTTTTTATTTTCTAATTTAATTTATCATGTTATAATTCTAGATTATGAATTTCAGGAATCAAAATGCAATGGTCTTGAAGTTTTTTTTTATTGAGACGATGTGCAAATGAAGATTTTTTTTTTTTTGGCTTGGAGTGTTTTATGATAGTTTTATTTGTTATTTTTTCTTTAAGCCCTTTAAAGGCAATGATTTGTAATTTGAATTTTAACTTATTGGTGTGTGATTGTGAGTGTGTTATTTAAACTTTTCAGAAGCATAAAAATATTAGGAAGGTAAAAAATATATTGAACACAAGATTGACATTAATAATTTCATATAAATGAATATTCAGTGGTAAAAAAACTCAATATACATAAGATTGACAATAACAATTTAATACAAATTAATATTTAGTGGTAAAAAAATTAAATATGCTTTTGAATCTTCAATGAAAATTAGACAATATCAACATTAATTTCATTTAGACAATATCAACATTAATTGCAAGCCCATCAGAAATCCATTAAAAACCAATTACGAAGCTCATTACAAAGCCAAAAAATAACATAGGTTTTTTGGTTTTGGCTAGCAAAAATCAAATCGAAACCGGTCGGTTTGGGCCGGTTTCAGTTTGGTTCCAGGTCTATTTTTTTTCTGATTTGATTGATTTTTATAGATAAAAACCGAACCAAACCAAAAATAATTACTCCTACCTGACACTAGTCCACATCCTCTCTTATCAATCCTTAATTATTATTATTATTATCCTCTTCCCTTCCTTCCTTGTATACTTTTATGCCCGGGCCCCACAAAACTCAAACCCACATTTTAAGGTTGATTTTATCACCATTATTTGTTTTTTTTAGCTTCATTGTTTGTGCTTCATTACATTAATCAATAGTTTATTAGCTTCTTTTTTATCATGTGAGTGTTTCTTGTAAAATATTATTTTTAGTGTCACTAATCGGATTAAAGAAACAAGAACTGCCCACTATAGTATTCTTAATTGTTTCTTACGTGCTGTTCTAACAAGAATCACATCATCAGATTAGTTTAATGATTCACACCTGTAAGGCATGCTCTTATTTGCTTTTCATGTTCTCACCTTGAGTTTCCAATTCTAGAAAGCCAAGATCTTTATTTTCATCAAGAACAGTTTTTTTTTTTTTTTGGCACTGATGGCCCACAAAGTTTTCATATTTACCATCCCTTTTGGCTTCTTTGCAAAGAAATAAACAAACAAGGTTGAGGCTATGGTGGTGCCACGTAACTCAAATGGAATAAAGCGGGGAGATGAGCCAAAGAGCGAACCATGAGCTTGTGGCTTAAAAAAGAAAGAATATCATAATAATTTCATGAAGAACTATATAATATATAGAGTGAAACAGAGCATGAGAGAGAGAGAGAGAGAGAGAGGTATTTTTTTCCTTTTTTTATTTGAAACATGTTGATTTTTTCTTTTGTGGAGGGGTTTTGTTTGATTTTATTTTTGAAGTTGTGAGGGAAAAATGAGGGAATTTATGAGGCTGTAGTGTTTAGTGGAGTGTAGTAACTAAAGTCTTGTTGTGTTGTGTGGTTCTCTTTTGGTCTAGCAGGATCAGAAATATCCATTCTTGGTGCTGCTACAGGTACTTATCCCTCCCTCCTTCTCTCTAGCTCTTCTTTTAAATGGCTGTATATAATATTATTGTGTGTGGGCTTTTGTTGGTTCTGATGCATGTGTTGTTTTTTTGATGAAACCTCTGGGTACGTGTTTCTAATTCTATATTGTAAAAAGGGTATCTTCAGTTTCTCTCCTTTTCTGGATATTATTGTACTTGTCTTTGATTTTTTTTTTTGTGCTGGTGCTTGTGTTGTTTTGGTGTTGAACAGTGCACGTGTGAGGACTTAGTTTTATAATTCCGGTGGATGAAGAAAGGAAAGGAAAAATGTGTGTGGTATAATGTAAGTGTTGATTTTTCTCTACTTTTTTTAAATTTTCTTATTGGTTTATTGATGTTAGGCTGGTTGCGGTTGTCTCAGGAGAAGTGTGCTTGCTAAAAGATTTCATCTTATTTTCTTTAGTGTCCGCTGCCCTGCAAGGGTTAGTATTTTTATTCGAGGAGCTGAGTTATTGAGCTTTGGCTTGATCAGAAGCAAGGTTCTTTTTGCTATTTCTGTGAAATAAGGTATTGATTGAAGATGGTAATGGTGGAAGTTAGCGAATGTGGTAGTAGCAGGCGAATTCCTCCATTTCTTGGATGCGTTTGTTCTGGCTTACATGCAGCCCAAGGGGGGTAACCATGGAGGGCTCATCTGAGTCTGCTTGGCAGAAGTCTGGTAGTTATAGGGGATTTAATACTTCAGTAGTCACCAACAGGAATCTAAGATCCGCATCTTACAACTCTGGGTTTAGAAAGGAGACTGATAGGGTTGTTCTGGCTCGTCAAAACCTAAAAAACCAGGCTGGTACTTTATCTGGGGTTTGTGAGGATGAAGCTGCAGTTGACCATTTTGTCCAAAACATGGAGTGGAACGATGTTAGCTTGAGGCATTGGTTGAACAAACCAGAACGGTCTGTTGATGAATTTGAATGTTTGCACATATTTAGGCAAATAGTCGAAATTGTAAATGTGGCACATTCACAGGGAATTGTTGTTCACAATGTCCGGCCTTCTTGCTTTGTCATGTCATCATTTAACCATGTCTCCTTCATCGAGTCCGCTTCTTACTCGGATTCTGGGTCTGATTCTTTGGATGATGGATTGAATAGACAAACTGTGGAGGTTAAAAATGCTTCTTCTTTCTCCCATGACATGTGCCAGCAGAGAAGTAGGTTACAAAGTGAAGATTTTCTACCTGCATCTACTCCAACAAATGCTTTATCGGAAGCCAGTTGCATGCAGTCCAGCTCGCTTTATGCAGCAGATTTACCATTAGGGGAAGAAACAGAAGAAAATAAAGTCCTTGGTACGAGGAACGTTGAACATGAAGAAGAAAGGAAACAACCATTTCCAATGAAGCAAATATTGCTGATGGAGTCCAGTTGGTATACCAGCCCTGAAGAGGTTGCTGGTTCACCAAGCTCTTGTGCTTCAGACATCTACCAATTGGGAGTTCTTCTTTTCGAGGTTCGTAATGATAATGTTGCATTTATGATGTTAACGATCAAAATTAGAGTGGATTCAAAACCATTTCTTATATGTGTTTTGAACTTTTGACTTCTATTTCAAGCAGAAAGTTCTTCATTATCTAAATGGCCTGTAATAATGTCTTAAGAGCTTCTGCTGTTTACTGTCTACATTGATGTGATATAGTTCTACTTGTGAACAGCTGTTCAGCCCATTCACTTCAAGGGAAGACAAGAGCAGAACTATGTCTAGTCTCAGACATCGGGTTCTTCCTCCTCAATTGCTGCTCAAGTGGCCAAAAGAAGCTTCATTTTGCTTATGGTTACTGCACCCTGAGCCAAGTAGTCGGCCAAAAATGGGGTGAATGTTAATTTCCTGCACCTTTGTTTACTTTACATTTTATGGTAGCATCTGCCTTAATATGTGGATGAGTTTTTTCGAGGTCTTCAAACAAGTACATTGTGTGCTTATGGTTACTGCACCCTGAGCAAAGTACCTTTTTTGATTGACATTTCATCTGATTTCTGTTCAATCAAATTTTCATTGTCTTACTCTCATGTATTGTATGACAGAGAATTGCTGCAAAGCGAGTTTCTTAATGAACCAAGAGACTATTTGGAAGAGCGTGAAGCAGCAATACAGCTTAGAGAGAGAATAGAGGAGCAGGAATTGTTGCTGGAATTCCTTTTACCAATGCAACAAAGAAAGCAGGATGCAGCTAATAAGTTGCAAGGTACTGTTTCTCTTCTATGTTCTGATATTGAAGAAGTCACAAAGCATCAAACTTTTCTTAAGAAAAAGGGAAGCACATGTAAAGAAAGAGGAGAGGGTGATCATTTAGCATCAAATCTCCCTCCCCTGAACATTTATGATATTGACGATTCTTCTAGCTTGGGTTCCCGAAAACGATTTTGCTCAGGTCTTCAGATTCTCAACACAGAGGGATGTGATGATAATCTCAATGAAGGTCGGAACTCAGATACATTTGTAGAATCACAGGAAAGTCCTCTTTTTAGAAGTTCTCGATTGATGAAGAACTTTAAGAAATTAGAGTCAGCATATTTTTTGACAAGATCCAGACCAGTCAGGCCACCAGGGAAACCACCATTTGTTAGAAATTCACCAGTAAGTGGTGATGGGAGAGGTTCCATTGTTGTGACTGAAAGAAGCTCCATAAATAGTTTAGCACTGAAGGATCGGTTTATTAAGGGTAGACAAAGTGGATGGATAAGTCCATTCCTGGAGGGTTTGTGCAAGTATCTATCTTATAGTAAGTTAAAAGTGAAGGCTGACCTGAAGCAAGGGGATTTGTTGAACTCTTCAAACCTAGTCTGCTCTCTTAGTTTTGACCGTGATGGAGAATTTTTCGCTACAGCTGGTGTAAATAAAAAGATAAAAGTATTTGAATGTGACACAATTATAAATGAAGCTCGTGATATCCACTATCCTGTTGTTGAAATGGTAAGTAGGTCAAAGCTAAGCAGCATATGTTGGAACAGATATATTACAAGCCAAATTGCTTCAAGTAACTTTGAGGGTGTGGTGCAGGTAATGGCTCAAACCTAATATTTGATGAGGCTTTTGTCTTTATTTCACTCGATTGTAAATCAATTGCTCAACATGTTCAGGTATGGGATGTTACAAGGAGTCAAGTGGTAACAGAAATGAGAGAGCATGAGAGGCGTGTGTGGTCCATTGACTTTTCATCAGCAGATCCAACAATGCTGGCTAGTGGGAGTGATGATGGTTCAGTCAAGCTATGGAGTATCAATCAGGCAATGCTAATTTTGCATTTGGTGGATGTCAGCTTTGAAACTGAACGTGCTAATGTTATAGAATTTCTTAATGTGCTAATTTAATTCTGGACATATAATAAGCTGATCCTCATACTTGATTTTCTTATGCAGGGAGTAAGTATTGGTTCCATCAAAACAAAAGCCAATGTCTGCTCTGTTCAGTTTCCCATGGATTCTAGTCGTTCTATTGCATTTGGTTCAGCAGATCATAGAATTTATTACTATGATCTCCGTAACTCAAAAGTTCCTCTGTGTACATTGATTGGACACAATAAAACTGTGAGTTATGTGAAGTTTGTAGATACAACCAATATTGTTTCTGCTTCCACGGATAACACACTGAAGCTCTGGGATTTGTCAATGGGCACGTCTAGGGTTATTGATAACCCCCTTCAATCCTTCACAGGCCACATGAATGTAAAGGTATGTTCAGTTCTCATACAATAATTAGCATCTGTGTACTATTTTTGACCTTTTTTGTGAGGGATATTGGATGAGAATTGGTCTCATTTCGATTAGCTGTTAATTTTCCTGGTCTGTCACAGTTGTTGTTAGTTAAAAGTTGCACTAGAATCAGGATTTGCAACAAAGAAAACATTATGGTTTTGCTAGTCATGAAAGCCTGTGCCTTCGAAGTTGATTTTCTTTCAAAACATGTTTCGCTTGGTTGGAAAGTTAGCTTAAGATTTATTAAGTATGTTTTGGAGAATGCATATGACCCTCTGAAAGTTTTAATAAAAAATTGCACAATTGATCTTCATGATGCTAATTATATAGTTGGCAGAACTAGGGCTGCTAAACATTGCAAATGGGGGTTACTGGCAGCAGATGAGGTGACTGAAATTCATTATTGCAAGTTAATATACTACTGTATCTTCATGTTTCTTCGTGTTAATCTACTGTGAAATTTGTTGGGTTCTATCAGCTACGCTGAAAGCTCTGATAGTAGTATTCTCATGGATTTATATTTGAATACAAAGTTCTAGAATAGTCTGTTTATTATGCTCATTGAAGTTAGGGATTGGGTGCTCATAATTATTATGACTGGTCATCATGTTAAATATTAGAAATTGAAATGCCTACTAAAATAATGAACTAACAAAGGAAACATTAAGGCTTTTTTTTTCTGGCTTAGGTACTTCACCATGCATATAAATTTGATGTTAAGTTGCTTCAATTTCATAGTTTATTATATGTTAGATGTACTATTCACAGTGATAAGTGTATTTTATTGGTGGTGGAAAATTGTCCATGCTTGACATCTTTTGTCTATGTATGCTTATGTTGTAGAACTTCGTGGGTTTGTCTGTATCAGATGGTTACATTGCAACTGGCTCGGAAACAAATGAGGTACTATATATCTTACTTTAGTATTTAGAGGTACCTCGCCTTTCCTCAATGGATAAAATTATGGTTTCTTTTCAGTGGCAAAACAAACTTAACTGTATCCCCTGACTTTTATTATGATGGCATAACCATCCAAGAACTCGTGGCCTCTCTCTTCTTGTTTGACAAGCCTTGTTACATGAGCTGCATAAGAACTTAGGAACTTCTTTAGAAAATCAACTTTTCCTCGTCAAATGTTCAGTTGCTTTTTGGATAACTGTGTGGAGCTATCCGTACATCTAACTAGGTTAACTCATTAGATTCGCCGCCTTGGAAAAGTTGACTGAAAATTAAGAAGACCTACCTTAATGGACACAGAAACATAACCAGCATCCATAATAGGAAACAATTTCATAAACCAAATATCCTCATATTACAGCAATACAAGCTACTCTCTCACCTTTTCATACCTTTTCTTCATATTACAGCACTACAAGCTACTTTCTCTTGTACACGGCAAAAGACTGTAGCATCTGTTTCTTCTTCAGTTTAGTTTTCTGACCTCTAATGTTTAGGAAACAAGATATATGACTGAATTTGATGGACTTTTTATGCAAGAAGTAAAGGAAAGAAAAGGAGGAAACAAGAACACAATAAACTTTATACGGTTCGTTTTAAATTGAGGTCAAGCTTCACTATGAAATTGGATTGTGCTTATCAAACCCTGGCCCCGATACACCCATTCCTTATAAGAAACTCAACTTGATTTTTTCTAAACCCCAACCCTTTTAGTTCTAGAATTAATATACATAGCAAACCAAGTGGGCAAAAAGGAAAAGGGGCCTAGTAACTAGTGAGCTAGTTCAAGACATATCCCAACACTTTACCTGCGCTCTTTTTGGCAGCACATGATCTTTTCCCTCGAGCCCCAGAGTTTAATCCATGTAACACGAATTGCATTGGTTGTATTGACTTTTGGGTGACACAAGACTCAAAACTTCTATCCCCTTTACCTTACTTTGTTCAACAAGCTTATATCAGTGTATAAGGGGAGGAATGGAGCTGAGTTGAATGGAAGTCATAATTAAGTTGTTAAACAACACAATAGCCATACTCTTTTCACTCGCATCATGATATTGTATTAACAACACAATAGCCTTTTTTTTTTTTTTTTATTGCCCAACTCTTAACACCCATCAAAACTCAAGCAACTATGCTAGTGAAGTGACTTCTACAGCGCACATTATAGTACAATGCAAGTTTCATTCATCATTAAGTTTAATGTTTTTTTTGTGGAATAGGTTTTTGTCTATCACAAGGCTTTCCCTATGCCAGTGCTGTCCTTCAAGTTTAACAACACGGACCCGCTTTCTGGCCATGAAATGGATGACGCTGCACAATTTATTTCTTCTGTCTGTTGGCGTGGCCAGTCATCTACTTTGGTTGCTGCAAATTCTACTGGGAATATCAAAATCTTGGAGATGGTTTGATTTGGTCTACGCTCCAGACAACATGATTTTAGCTTAAAGGACCAAAGATGGTCTCAGTGCAGGAAAAATGGAACGAAGACGATAATCTTTCACCAAAGGAAATTGTGTAGCTTACTTATATAGGAACCGGATGTTTTTTTTTTTCCTTAAAAAAAAGAAAACAAAAACAAGTTTTGGAATTAGATAATAGCAGAAATAGTCAACACGAGAAATAATGGTCTCGATTCACTGTATTATAGATAGAATTCAGGGGAAAGGAAGAGCAAAAATTATGTCTTGTATATTCTGAAATGGTTATAGTTGATCATTTTTTATAATTATAATGGATGTTAACTTCATCCTTCACCTTCTACTTGATGGGGCAAATATGTTAGAGTTCAACATTAGCTTAGGAGTTTATGGTTCATAGGATGTTCTGATATTGTTAGAATTCTGCAACATCAAGATCAATGATTTATTAGAGTTTTATTATAGTTAGGAGATAGTTGATTAGTTTCTAGATAAAAGATAGAAGTCTTAGCTTAATAGGATTTGTAAGGCTATTTAAAACCACCTTGAACATTCAGAAAATAAGAACAAGAGCAAGAGAAAAAACGTAGCTGCTGTTTTGTCTTTTTTAAGTAAAATCTACCTAGGCTGAAAAGGAGAGGAGTAATCATAGTTGAGGAACAAAAACGAAAAAACGCATACACAACAACAGTTTACACCAGATGTAGTAGCAGCTTGCACCAGACGCAACAACCTCCTCATTCGTGGCAGTAGCTTGTAGCAGCAGCAGCGATTAGACTTCTCTAGCATTAGCAAGCAGACGTAGCAACAAGCTTGCAGACTTTGCAGCAACAAAATAGTCGCAAAAACTCCTCCAGCACCAGCAGCCACGTTCCTCGCGCCAGAAGCAGCTTGAATAACAGCTTCCAAGTTGATTGAGTAGCACTGGCAGTTTGCAACCAATCTCAGGTTCAGTAGTAGTTTAAACTGTTCTTGCAATAGCATGGGAGATATCCAAATTGTTGGAGGGATTAAGAAGCTTAACAATCAAGATTACAGTGCATGGTCACCATGCATGATATCTTACATGTAAGACCAAGATCTATGAAAGGTAGTCCATGTCAGTGAAGACACACAACCAGCCGAAGACACTAATAAAATTCCGCGCAAGTGAAAGATTAAAGATGACAAAGCAATGTTTGCATTGAAGACAACAATCGAAGAAGATGTGTTTGAGCACATTCAGGATGTTTCAATGCCAAAAGAAGCATGAGATACCCTTTCTAGTCTTTTCTCAAAGAAAAATGATACAGGATTGTAACTTCTCGAGAATGAGTTTTTATTGATGACACAATAAGACAACGATTCCTCAATTATTTAATAAGATGAAATCAACATGTCATGAGATTTCTAAATTAGAACCTAATGCAACTAATGGAGAAACTAGGATGAAAAGAATAATCATCCATGATTTAAGACCGAATGCCAGAGTTTGTTATTGTATTACAAAGATGGCCTACTCAACCATCACTAATTTAGTTTGAGAACCTACTTATTGGTTAAGAAAATATGGTTAAATAGATTACATAAGTCTTATTGTTGAAGGGTTGGGAGGAATCACTCCACACTAGCAATGACAGGAGTAAACAATAGCATAATCGCAAGGACATAATCCATAGTTGGCCCATTGATGATGAATCTAATAAGGATGGTGATAAAAAAAAAAAAGAATTATCAAAGAAAAAAAGGATTTTGTTAAGGGTGAGCTTCAAAAAATTACAACAACAGTAGAAAGTTCAAAGGAAAATATCATAATTATAGGAAGAGTGGTCACATGAAGAAAGATTGTTGGTTTAAAAAGCCTACAGAAAGCAATACTGCTATTTCAAGTTTAAAAATATAAGTTCAAGATGAATGGGATGTTGGAGCATCCTTTGTCATAAAAGAGGAGGAATTAACATTGATAATGAAAAATGTTAAAATTGAAGATTAAATCAATTATGAAAGTGATTGGATCATTGACTTTAGGTGTTCTAATCACATTATAGATGATAAACAAAAGTTATAACATCTAATAGAGTACAAAAGAAGTCGTGTGGTGGTGACATCTAAAAACTAAAGATTACTAATTTGGTTGTGACATTTATTGATGATTTTTCAAGGTTTATGTGAATTTTTTTATGAAAGAAAAATCAAATACATTTAAAAAGTTTAAAAAGTTAGTTGAAGGGGAAGTATGAAGAACGATTCGTTGCTTGCTCATTGATAATAAAGGATAATATAGTTCAAATGAGTTTTCTTAGTACTCATAAGTTCAGATATGTCACCAATATACTTGTGCCAATACACCATAACAAAATAGAGTGGTTGAGAGAAAAAATTGATATCTTGCAGAAATTTATCGAAGTATGTTACATGCAAAGAATGTACTAGAAAAATTTTAGATTGAAGTGTTGAGAATTGCTGCTTATGTTATCAACAGACTCCCTCAAAAGAAGTTATAGTTTATATCACCCTATGAGAAACTATAGAATACAAAGCGTACAGTTGGCTTCTTTCGAGTATTTGGTTGTTTTTGTTATGTATTTGTCCCTGACCAACTATACAACAAATTTGACAAGAAAGTTGTTAAATGCATATTAGCGGGATATGACAACAAAAAAAAAAGAGATGAAAATGTTGTGATCCTATGATAGGAAGGTGCTACACATAACAAGATATAGTGTTTGATGAAACATCATCCTGGTGGTATTTGAAAAAAGAGGTGATTCCAAATTCCAAAGAGTATGAAGAAAGGCTATATAACAATAAAATGATGGACAATCTATATAGGTCCAATCAAGTTAAGAAAAACCTGAAACAATATACAATGATGCTATCGAGGAGCAAAAAATTAATCAGAATAATTGACAAACTGTTGTTTATCAACAACAAATAGATGGTGGACCTAGTATAATAGAAGTATCAGCTCCACAATCACATCTCATAAGGTCAATTAGGGTTCGTAAGCCAAACTCTAAGTATGCCAATGCAACCATAGTTGAAGAAGCAAGTGAAAAAAAACCTAAAATGCTTGAAGAAGCATCACAAAGATTTAAATGGATTAAAGATATGAAAGAAGAGGTTAATGCGTCAAAGAAAAATCAAACCAGGGATACTATGCCTAAACTAGTAGATGTGAAACCTATTTCCTATAAATAGGTTTACAAGATTAAACCTGGAGCAAATGGATCAATTAAAAGGTATAAAGCTTGTTTGGTGACTCACGGGTTCTTACAACAATTTGGATTAGACTATGATGAAATATTTAGTCTAGTAGTAAAGCTCACAACTGTACATGTTCTACTTGCACTTATAGCAAACAAGAACTAGAGACTATGACAAATGGATATGAAGAATGCATTTCTTCATGGAAAGTTTGATCGAGAAATTTACATGAATCAACTAGTGGGTTTTCATAATAAAGATCATCCTAAACATGTATGAAAATTGAAAGAAGACACTTTGCGGATTAAAACAAAAACCAAGAGCTTTGTATGGCAAGATTGCCAAATTCTTTATTTAAGAAGGATATCCATTAACACCTACAGATTCCAACGTATTTGTGAAAGTCAATGGAGGAAAGATAACTATTATATTAGTCTATGTGAATGATTTGATTATAACCAGTGATGATGAGTTAGAAATTCCGCAAACAAATGAGAACTTGTAAATTTATTTTCAGGTGAAAGAACTTGGAGAACTCAAGAATTTTCTTGGGTTAGAGGCTGACCATACACAATGAGAAATATTTGTTTGTCAATAAAAATATTCAAGAAATTTGTTACAAAGATTTGGAATGCTTGATTACAAGCCATTTCTAACACTAATGGAAATGAACATCAAGATGTGTGCCCATGGAGGAAAAGACATAAATGAAGCAACAATGTATCGAAAATTGGTAGGTAGCTTGATCTACTTAACCTTGACTAGACTTGATATTTCGTATGCAGTTGGTGTAATAAGTCGTTACATGCAAAATCCAAAGAAGTCTCATTTGCAAGTGGTTAGAAGAATATTGAGATATGTGAATAATACAGTTTGTTATGGCATTCTATACAAGAAAGGTGTAGAATGCAAGTTAGATGGTTACTATGATGCTAATTATTTCATGACACTCGATGATCTATAACTGGTTATGTGTTTAAGATTGAGCCATGAATAATTTCTTTTAGTAAGAGACAACCAATAATATTTTTATCAACAACATAGATAAAATATCGAGCAGTAACAATGACAGCTCAAGAAAATACTTGATTGATACAATTATTAAATGATTTGCATCAACAAGTAGATTATGCAATAATGTTGTAATGTGATAATCAATTAATAGTTTATTAGGCACAAAACCCAGTGTTTCATTCTAGGAAAAAACACGTGGAAGTGCATTATCATTTTATCGAAGAAAAAGTATTGCAACAGGAAATTGAGATGAGGTTAGATCAAGACAAATAAGCAAGTTGCAGACTTAGTTACAAAAGGCTTAAGCACTGGTAAACTTGAATTCTTTTGGCATCACCTTATAATTCTCTAGCCAAAGGATGATAGTTCCAAATCTCACTGCTCTTTTCTTTCCGTGAAGGGCACCTCACTTGGTCAAGAGACCATTGATCATTAGAAACATCGACAAATAATGTTACGAGGTGAGATGGGAGCGGGAGCAGATGAAGAGTAAACTTCATCGAGCATATTCATGTTGCAAAACAAGTGCAGACACTTTTTCTTGGTGCTATGAAAGCTCGACCCACTGTGGCTGATTACTGGAGCCAAATATTTTGCCTAAGAAAGGCCATTGCTGGTTAATGGAAAAATGGTTCTGAAGAAAGAATTTGAAAATGTGACTAGTGTCCAAAGATGCGTTTAGTCTGAAACCTTTTTGATTTCAGAAGACGAGAACTCCATTCATTACACTAAAACCTCTTGGAATATTTCATGCACCCAAGATTAAGAACATCACTCTGTGATTCAGTCAGAAGTAAAATACCCACTCCAATACTGAAGAATTGAGGATTTTACTGCTCATAACCGGAGAATAACTCCCAGCAACACATAATCACACTATTCTACAGCCACAGTGAAATCAATAGCAGCACTTTAACCAAAAAGTTCAGCCAATAGCATCACCCAACAAAGCCTGATATCCAAAATGTGAAACAGAAGTCGCATCATGTCCTTTTATGTCAACATCTCCTTAGAGACAAAGACATGGCAATTGACAAATAATACTATCATACTCCATTTGATTATACATTATAACTTCAACCCTATTCAGCTATTATTTTTTGTAGTGGACACCCTTGCTTGTTATTTGTGCCTGTCTAGATGATGCAAGCTTGAGAAATGGCTTCAAAGCTAGAACCTAAGAATTCTGAATTATGAACCCACTTAAATGTGGAGGCAAATTGTAGGCTACCCACCAACAAAACCTCTTCAATGCCACCATTACCTTTTCTCCCTGTAAACAACAAACCACATGTTTCCTCCGCCCAACAAAAAATACCCATCTAAAAAGGAAAAAAGAAAAAAGAAAACCCTAATTATTCCCATTATCAAAGTTTCAAGGAATTATTTTCCAGCACATCATGAGGAATGAGGAGGGATGACTGATAATTTAACAATGCATTGCTTGATTCAACAACAATAATAATAATAAAGAAAAAAACAATACATTGCTCGACTTTGGTGTTTGATGCCGAATAGGTAGCCATCACAGAGAGTGACTGCTGGGGAATTCATTAAATTCAGCCGTCAATCACCATGTTTTGACTACCTTGGTCTAATAAACTTGGTTTTGATTTGAGCACCTCCTCTTTATATCTGACTAGCAAAACAAACCAAGGCATCACAGGGGCCGAAAGGAAAATGGAAGATCTAGCAATTATCTGTTCATTTTATTAATGACTCGACGACTAGATGCACAAGAAGTTCGTAGCTAAAAAATGAGTTGGTGGAATTGAGACTTCATTGGCCAAGGAAATTATAATACATTTTACTTGCCAGCAATTGTCAGAACATGCATTTATGTCAATGGATCAACTCTACTAGCCTCAATAAAAAATTATATGGTGATAATTATTTTTAAAAATACAATGGATCAACTCTACTAGCCTCAACCAAATTATACGGTGATAATTATTTTTAAAAATATATCAAGTTTTTTTTAAAACAAAAGTTTATTAAACAATATAAAAACACAAAAAACCATATTTTGAAAATGGGATTTTTTTTCTCTTATACCCAAATGGATATTAATTCTAGAGCAAACCTCAATATACATCCAACTATTAAGATAATATCAATTTTACTACCAGAGTATTTTTTTTATATTAATTTTATCCCTAATTTATTTTGATTAAGGAATTCTGTTATAATAACTGGATGTCCACATTAAATTACTTGTAAAATTTATTTTTTTCTTAGAAATATAAATGGAAAGCTTTAAAAAATAGATAAAGAGTTCTTAATTGAGATTTTTTGAAATCTTGAATGCAAAATGGATACAAAGATTGTTTTGGTGATAAAACTGAAGCCAGTTATATAGTTGAGAGGTATTTTTATTTTTAAAGATTTAATTAATTGAGGATCTTCATTAATACAAGACCGTGTGCCAAGAATGATTCAAACCGGAGACCGTTCTTCTCAACATGGGATCAAGTGAATCAAATAATGTTAGTGCTTATAAAAGTCTTGCTAATTTATTATGCTATACAAGGAAAAGGCTTAACCAATAATGACAACATTATTCTGCACAAAATGTTTAATTTAGATCATAGGTTTATCCGAAAGATGAAAACTAGAGGCAGATCTTGTGTCCTCTTCCATGCTTAGGACAACATACACCATGACAGTACTTTAGAAAATGCAAAGTAATTTCTTCTGTGGTAATTGAGTGTTTAGGATTTTTATCATAAAACTACACTGCAGAAAACAAATGATCAAATTATTTGGAACAGAAAATTTTACAGCAACACAAGGAATTGGAAAAAAAAAAAAAAGTACTCCAGAAATTTTCCGAGCTGTGTGGTATAATAGGTCTGGGAGGGTAGAACCTGAGGAAAGGTAATGTGCTACACTAGATTGTGACCGTACCAAGTTTGTAATGAAAAACTAACATACCTTAGATTCTAAGATAGAATGAAGCCTTAGCTGGAACTTCAGCATCAAGGTTCATTTCTCAGAACATTTTTTTTAGACCTTTTTCTGGCATGTAGATTGAAGTTGAGTTCTTTTCCATCTGCAAGCAAGAAACATTTCCAAAACCTATTTACATTGGTTTTGTTTAAGCTTTGTATTCAAAGCTACTCTAGCTATGAGGCGTTTCAGTCTATGAGCTCCAGGACCTGGTTTTATTTTGTCCAGGTCCCCAACCTCAGAACATTTGGGTTTACCAGAACACCATCCACCAGGAGTGAAGCTCCCATTCTTCCGGTGAAGTAAATCCTTGTCAATCTTATCCAAGACAGGGTCGTCTCTCTTGAATTTCCTGGCAAAAGCAGCACCACTCGCAATCATATGGTCTGTGTCATTAAGGGTAAGGGTGTGAGGATGCTGCTTAGGAGGATTGTCCCAAGCAATGTAGTGCAAATCATGACTGACTGCTGTTTGAGCATACTCTGGCACATTGCATATTACTGTGTGAAAGTATCCTTCAGGTGAGGAAACGAAGTTTGTGTAATACATCAATAAGGTTCTTGGTAGATTATCCCAACCCCAAATTAAGTACTCAACAAATGAGCGGGTGAGAACCATCCATGCTGAACCTGCATAAACAAATGGAATCCATTTATGAAGTTCATTGAAAGCAGAACAGCAGGCCTTCGTAGTTCCTAGCATTTTTAGAGTTTCAGTTGCAAAGCACATGTTGGAAGCCATCAGGGCTTCGATTTTCAGTAAAGCAATGGCTGCAATTGAACACCTGTTCTGAATTCTACAAAATAGCTGACTGGACTAAACACCAATTGGTTTGTTAAACTGATAAAAAAAAAGATAACCTATGAAACAGACGCCATGCATTCCTGAAACAAACTCCTAATGCATCAGATTAAGCTGTAGTTGTAATCAATACATAGAGCTTTAACTCTATCAGTTACTATAGATCACAAGCAACTGAAGAATATAGAAAAAGGAACTTTTATGGCATGAAACTACAAACATGTTAGTTACAGAAAGCATTGCCAGTTGAAAGTTGCAAATTGCAATTGCCAGTAGACAGCCTTAAACTCTATCAAAGAAACAGAGATTACCATTAAATTCATTTAGAAACTGAGTAAAGCTCTAACAGATTTGTTAAAAAATTTGCAGATGTCAACAATTCAATCCTAATTAGTATTTATTTTATTTTTATTTTGCAGGGAATTAAACATCAATAATCAACCTTACTGGCATGCATCCGTGAAAAGATTATGGATATGTTAAATATGAAAACTAACCAGTGAATAATTTAAATGCTGTTGGCAAAGATCTTCTTGGCATCGCCCAGTATATATCTGCTTTAGTTGTTGAGTAAAGCCCAGGGTCTACAATCAAAGGCATCGCCCGTTTGTCCCTAAACACCACATCAGATATCAGATCACTCTCTGGAAACAGATTCTAAATCAAAGCGGGGGAGAGAAAGAGTGCTTACGCTTTCCACTCCAATTTACTTGTGTGCTCAATAAAGTTCAGATTTCGGTTTATGGTTGAAAATGTGTGAATAAGATCTGCATATTAATAGCAAAATAATCAGAAAGATATTTGAAGGCAAACAATTTCACCATGACCTCCACTACCCACCCACCCACCAAAAAAGAAAAACGAATAGTTTCATATAAAATTCAAATCACAGACTAACCATCTTGAGTTACAAGAGGATAATCAGAAGCACTGAGGTTGATGAACCAATCCCAATCTTTTCCCATTTTGAGAAGAATTGCACAGGCATGAAGTGTATTAGCAACCATGGTGGGTCCTTTGTAAGTAACCATATTGGCTTTGCTGATCATATAAACATTTCCAACTTTGGAGAAAACCGGATGCTTTTCCACTCGTGACGCAAGCTCCAATCTTTCATTTGCTGGGGACTCGAGGTCCAGATGAACCACATATTGGTTCCGGGGATGGTAAAGTGAATGGAGGGTTCTCCAAAGCTTTTCCAAGTCACCTTTAGACCCAGAAACCAGATAAGCAAATCGAGGAATTTGGGAAGGGAGAGGAGGGGGAGGAGATTGCGAGACTTTTGTTTCAGCATAAACTTCGGTTGTCTGGTTGATACGGAATTGGAAAATGTTGAAGATTTGATTGATTGTGTGCAATGAAGAAACAAGACCCATGTTGAAGCAAGTTGCTAAAAGGAACAGACATATGAGGGAGCTTATAACAAGAGGGAAAGCCCATCTCTTCTCCACGTTTAGGGACCCCATTGAAAGACCTTATCATGAGTTCCAGTGACTGATCCTCACAGCATCCCAAATTGGGATTCCCAAGTTGTGCTTGCTCACTCAACAGAAACGAGAAATTGGTATTCAACAATGAACAAAATCTTTTATATACCGGATACTACGATAGGGAAAAAAACCCAAAACCTGGCCTTTAACCAGTCTAGGCTGCCAAATCACAAAAAAACAACAGAGCAATCCATTAACAAAGAAACTGCAGCTTGCGAAAACCAATAAAAAAATTACAAAATACGCATCAAATGATGTAGAAATAAAATATAATACCACCACATAGACATAGGAAGACAAAGAAACAGTTATATATATAAAAGAAACACCAAGAATTATAAGAGACAAACGATGCATCAATACAATCGACCAAAGATCAACAAGTGAATCAAACAAATTAGCTAAAAATTCTTCACATTTTTTAATCAGGTGCATACATTATCAAGCAAGTCATTCACAACTAAAAAAGTTTTTTTTTATTCAGCTGTCTAGAATGCTAAAATCTTGGCAAGCAACGTTACTACAGATCCTAAATTCCAAAAAAAAAAAAAAAACATTTGATTCACATTTGACAACCATGTTCACTTCAATGAAACAATCGATAAAAAAGAAACCACTCAAATCATTTTTGTTATCATAAATACCACATCAACTCCTACCTTTATTTATTTATTTATTCATTCATTCTTTCGTTAATTCTTTTTTTAAAAAAAAACAAAACTGAGATCACACAATAAGAAGCAAATCCCAAAAGAGGAAATTCAGGATTTGAATCATTGAATCAATGAAAGAAACAAATGAACCCAGAAAATACTGTAACGGAAAAGAAAAAAAAACAAAAAGAATAGCGTAACGGCCATGGCGTGGATGATGGCACACACAAACACAGCTGAACCAATACAAGAACAAATTAAAGAAAGACAGGAACAAGAAAAGAGACAATAACTAGCGTAAATAATTAGTTTTGTTAATAAAAAAATCAAAAAATAGAATAAACCTGTTATAGAGATAGAGAGAACTTCAAGACAGTATTTTTGTTCTTATGCTCTTTCAGGAGAGACAACGTGGAGATAGAGAGATAGGGAGGTAGAGACCACGTATTTATAAACAATAAGATTCTAGAGTGAGAGAGATGCACATTAAATAAATTAGGTGGTTTTTGGTTTTTTTAAGAGGACGTGCAAGCATGAAGTGGATCGTTTTGTTTGGTCAGAGATGATACGGAGATGTTGTTTTTTAAAATATTTTTTATTTTTTTAATATATATTTTTAATATTAACATATTAAAATATCTAAAAACATTAAAAAAATTTAATTCAAAATAAAAAATTCAAAACTTGATGAAAATTCAATTCAACCACATCCTCAAATATGGCCTCGTAAATTCATAATAATAAAGATTTGCATTAACTATATTTTAGCTCCTCTGGGTTCTATAATGTCTCGTTTCTATTCTCTTTTACATTTTCAAATTTTAATTACTTAACTTTTCAAAAAAAATTAGTATTAAAAAAAACTAAAACAAAAAGGTGTTTTGAATAATGTAAGATAATGTAGCTCTAAATTTATTTGTATTATGAAGTGTAACAATGATTTTGCCATTTTCACCATAAACATTTGACCTTGCTTTTGGGATAATAGAATCTTTTCATATTTTTTGTATAATAAAATTAATAACTTATAATTAAAAGCAAGAAATAATGAAATTTTGTCTAGGGGTTATTTAAACTTTTTTATTTTTAAAGCTCGGTAAAATAACTTAATTACTCTTAAAATTACAAATTCTTTAATCAGTGTTCGGGGGCTTTTTTGTCTTTTCATCTTTTTTTTTTTGTTATTATCAAGTTGAATGAGGGATATTTTTGTAATTAAATAAATATAAATATTATTGAAAAAAGATGGCTGAAACGTGTATTGCATGTATCATTACGTGGGTCCAGACCATGCCATTCTAGTAGCTTGTACGGGGTGGTGCAATGGTCAAATGATGGCTTCCAGGGTGGTATTCGAATCGTCTTTGCAGCCTCTCTATTCATAGGTGGCACATGTGGTGTATGGACCTTCAATTTGACACCGATGACCTTTTTTTCTCTCTTAATTTTCTCGTCTCAACCTTCATATTTTCAAAGCAGCCCTTCAATTTATTTTTCTTTTACATTTAGTCCATGTTCTTTTGATTACTATTTATTTTATTTGAAATGATTTATAAAATTGATTTTTTTTTCCAATTTAATTCTCTTTCAATTTTTTTATCTATCAGATTTGGTCCTCATTCTCTTAATTGTTATTTGTTTTATTTTGAATCTTTTTTTTAATTGAATTTATTTTTCAATTTCATCACTTAGTGTTTAATTTAATTTTATTTTTATCTTAAATTTGACCCTTATTCTTTAGATTGTTATTTATTTTACTTTGACAATTTTTTAGATTCAAATATTTTTTTTAGTTTATCCTTCAATATTTTTTAATTAAAGATTAACCTTTATTGCTAAAAAGAGAATAGAACTTAATTGTAATTTTTTATAATATATTAATTATTGGTGTCTAATTAATCTAGATTTTCATAAATTCAATGGGTCTAACATATTAATAGTGTTTGGAGTTTAATAATTAAACTAATAGGTGTTGAATCTTGCAAAAACAAATATTTTTTATTACAAAAGAAAAAAAAGAGTTTAAGATCTTTTGAAAAGAGATAAAAAATGAAAATTAGTTGAATTAAATCTTAATTCATTAATGACATAAAACAAAAATACTATAAATCATAAGTTCTAAGATTTCATAGGTTATGAGTTTGAGAGATTAACTCATGTTTAAGAGATTTGTCCGGGGTAGTTTTTTTTCATTTCTATTTTAAAGCTCATGTTTTATTTTTTAGTTTCATCCGTCAATATTTATTTAATTAGAGATTGAACTCCATTACTCTTTTATATTTGTTTATATGGGATTTCTCACTGAATTTGAAAATAACACGGGTTATTTCTAGTCTTTTTTATTCTCATTCTTTTTTAAATTTATCTTTTTTAAGAATTTATGTTTTGAATTAAATTAATTGATTAAATATAAGCATTAAATTCTCACTTTATGATATTTTGCTTGGTTTGCTTTTCGGGTTGTTGCTTTGATGGCGTGTGCCTTTCGTAATGGTGTTAAAACCGTTTCGGTGAGCTTTTTCTGATGGTGGGGCGGTGTCCATAATAAAGTGACGATGAGTCTCCAACAAGCTTTTCTTCCTTCTCCTCCTGAGTATTATATCGCCAACTCATTTTTTATAGTTAATTATTACCATATTTTTTCCGTTTTATTTATTGTTAATGTCTTTTTTTAATCATTTTATTAAATTAACTGACGTTATTGAACTCAATCAAGTGAATGACCCGTGTATCACATCTTTCTTGTTTCTTTAAAAGCACCGATATCGCTTAAACATCTTTTTTATGTTAGAAAAATTTTAACTTGGCTCGTGGCATAGTGCAGACACCAATCTAGTGGCATATAATCCTTAAGTAGCTAGTATATGTTTTTTTAAAAAAAAAAAATTCAAGTATGAAGAAAGCTATCGATGAGCACATAGTGTGTCTAAGTGTTCAAAATAAAACCCACATAAGACACGAATCCAAAGTTATGATGGATCATAAAACTCACTCAGGCACCCAAGATCCAAATATAACATGTATCCATTAAGGCCTAGCCTTTATCATGTTGCCCGAAGCTCTTCTAAAACCAAGGTCATTAATCTAGCCTATAAAAACTTTGATGGCTCAATAAGGCCAAAAAACCTATTATTATTTTGAATATAGGGTGTCCATAAGGATTAACAAGACAACATCCTCGGATAGAAAATCCACTGAGATTCATGAAGATCGAACCCCGGATGGGCTAATGCTTTCAGGATCAACTATTACACTTGGATGTAATATTCTCTAGTTAAACTTGATATGTTTGGCACAAACTATAGAGACAAAACATTCATGCATTAAATAAAGGCATGCCCCTTGGCCACATGTCTCTCAAGTTGTGTTTGGTTAGTTTCCAAGATAGCATGGACAAATATGAAAGATATAAAAACATGTTTGGTTTAAAGGACAAAGATTCTTTGTCACCACTATATATATATTACCATCAATGTTGCAATATCTAGAACAATAAATAGAGATTATTATTCTCATTTTTAGTTTATAATAAGGTATTTTTTTCCAAACTAACTAAAAATGGTAATTTCTCTGCTCATTCTCATTCTCCAATCCCAAACAAACAAAAACATTTAGCTTTCATTCACCAAGTAATAAATCCAAATAAAGAAAGCCTATTCCCTTGCTTTCTCCTTTAAACAACTCCAAACATAGTATCATTTTAAAATAGGTTATGGTCTAATTTGTAAACTTATCCAATGATACATTTGACCATCCAAATGAAAAATTTTAAATTGTTACCTTATCATTCATTGCTACTATAAATCTTTTTTTTTTCTCTTTTAATATTTTGTCAAAATTTAATTTTCTTAAAAAAATCATTATAGAATACTTATTGTGCTTCATAATACACTTTACCAACAAAGAAAAATGTTTAGCTTCCATTCAACGAGTAATAATAAATTCAAATAAACTTTTTAAATTAAACCTAATATATATATATATAATCAAACTTTATTTTGACTATCAAAATTCTAGAATTGCTTAAGAATAGGATAACAAAATTCAATAATTAAAAAATAAAAAATAAATTCATGAAAAAATAGTAAAATTTACTAAATATATAGTTGAATGATATATGTGGGAATTTAGTGCATATATATTGAAATTTTATCTTCCTCTTATTTATTTATTTTTATGATTTTGACCTCACATGTCTAAGATAACTAGCTTTATGGTAGATTTGATGATTTTTTAGAGCCATTTTTTAATAAAAAATAAAGATTTTGTTAAACTAAAATTGAGAAAACCTTTCAAATCTCAATTTAAAGTTAATAATAAAATATAAAAAATATATCTAACATATAGTTTAATATGTCATTCCACTTAACATCTAATATTTAATTTTATTTACAAATGATGGTATCCATTCATATGTAACATCTAAGTTATAATAAGTTTTTCATTAAATACATGTTATAACAACTTTTGTGACCGAATTTCCCT
>Ga0307518_10000185_pt1 | contig 47450 bp, 30 predicted proteins | sample 25_EM_MG_FD_203889 | JGI IMG/M metagenome (GOLD analysis project Ga0307518, IMG submission 203889) | Populus trichocarpa ectomycorrhiza microbial communities from riparian zone in the Pacific Northwest, United States - 25_EM | ecosystem: Host-associated > Plants > Roots > Unclassified | place... | reverse complement strand
CCAATTTTCTAAACATGGCAAAACTTATATTTTACCCCCTAGGAGACAAGAAAACACAAAACACTGAGTACAAATTGACAACAATTCTCTTCAACCAATGTGCTTTACTAGTTTAAGAAACTCATAATTCTTACCATAGACCCAAACCACTAGACCCCTACCTTCTCACTGTGAAACACATTACCAGAACACCTTGTAATCAATAGAAAACTGACAAGTGGTATACCTATCTTGCGTTGCGCTGCACTTACCTTTTACAACAAGAGTGAAAGGCTCCTCTCCTGCACGTTGCCATATAAGGCTCTTCCGTATATGGCAATTCGTTTTAGCGGTCCAAAGCCTTTATAGTAAATCAAGCCGTTGATTCCAGCTCCATCGTTCCACGTGTACGGATAAGATCCTAGACCACCCGGTATTAGTTATGTTTCTCCTCGTAGTTAAAAACCAAGCTGACATAAGTAATTTTCTATTTTAATTCTCTCTCCTGAAAAAAGAAAAAAAAACACTCACTCACTCTTGCAGTTGCCGGGAGTTTCTCCGGCGATCTTTCAGGCTAAAGGTACGCTACCAGTCTCACACGTATTTCTCAGTTTTCATGTGTTGTGACCGTCACTATGCATGCCTTTCGTGCTGTGTGTACTTAGTGCGAGTGGATTTTGAACTTTGATGATTACAGTTTTGATAATTTTGAGCTTGTTTGTCTCACTATAATTGTTCAATGTTTTCTCTCTAAACGGTCTTAAATGAATGCTATGCATGATCGAAGTTTGATTTTCATGGTTTGTTAATTTAAAACGGTTAGGTTTTGGCGTTTGAGTTTGTGCTGCAGATTATCTGAGCTTTATCGTGATCAATGGCGTGAATGAGCGAAACGGCGTAGTAAAGAGTGGCGTGTGTTAGTGAAAGTAGAACTTCGAGTTTCGAGTGGAGATCACCTGAGAACGAGTTTTGTGAGTTGGTTTTAGTCTTGATTCGGCGAGTCTCTGTGAACTTGGCTAACGGCAAAAAATGGTAGGCTTGGAATTTTCTATTCAAGTTTTTGTTTGTTTTATTGAAAATGTTATGTTCAAAGTTTGGTTTCGCTTAGATATGGTGATTGATTATGGTTTTTCAAGTGTTTATATGTTTTGTGATTGTTGTTTGGCTATTTGGTATTAAATTTTGTTACTTATTTTCATATCTGCTTGCCAGATCCTTTACTGTATTTGAATGCTATCTTTCTTTGTTTATTTTGTGTGTGTTTCTGTATTGCAAATTCTTTAAGTATATCCAGCCATGCTGATCCACATTTGGAGATAGTTTTATTGTAACTTCATTTACTACTACAATTTTGTGGAGTGAAGTAGAGGAGGAGGATTATATTATCCTTAATTTTGCTTTGCCTTTACTAAACAAAGACATGAGGGCTATCGTGTTCTTATCACATTAAGATAAGATAGGAGTGGTTAAGGGCTCAAACGGAGCTAGAGATCGGAGCTTTAGAGAAGAATATAGCTGGGAAATCTGGAGTGATCTGAGCTGACAAGTGAGTGTGCTCTGCTCTCCACATTGTTGACCTGGTTTCGGACCCATGGACTCACCTAATGCATTTGTAGCATTTAGGTGCCTGAGGGTTTCTTATCTTAAGTGGGATTCCTCGTCATTTAGAAAAAGTTCTCTGTGAGAATTATCTTAGTAATTAACGAGACATATTTTTTAACAAAGAAACAAATCTTTTCAAGCGAGGGAATCCATTGAAGATACTCACTTGACTGATATTAGGTATATTCCTTCCTAATAAAATTATGTCTCCTGATATAGTCAGAAATTTCCATATATGAGAACCTTTATTCCTTCCTAATAAAATTAAGACTCCTGATATAGTCAGAAACAACCATATATGAGAACCTTTATCCCAAATCAATGCTTATTTCTACTTCCTCACAAGGCCATTTTAGTTGAGAACTTACAAGTTCTATAGTCCAACCTCGTTCCACTTTAAATGTCTTCAAGATTGTGTGACCTGTGCCTTTGGAAGTCTTAATATTTGATTTCCAACATTCAAACATATGCAATGTTCATCAATTCTCCTGCATGGAAGTTGTCTTCAATTTGCAAGGATGGACGTTGATTTGTCTCAGCGAAGAACTAATTTAAAGGCTCATGGCTCAACCAAGGGCATAGTTCACTGGAAAAACTATTCAGCTACAATGAAACCTATTAAGAGAAGTTCGAGGAGAGTGTCAGCCCCTTTTGGAATCCTATATACTTGCTGCAATGCTGACTGCAATTTGTAACCATATAAGGTTAGAGCAAGTGCTAAAAGGAGGATGGAGTGAGCAATGGTGTAGGAAGAACGAATTGCGTTGCTTAGAGTTGAATGGAATGACAAATCTGTTTTTGAACTTGTCATTTGTTTAAACATGGATTTACCTTCCTGATATGATTAAAATTCAAATTGTTCAATGTGCAGCTAAGGGCAACATTCACACATTTATTTCTGTACCTTTTCTTGAGCCTTGACGTTTTCAATAGAGCCTGAAAGAGCATTTATTTCATGGTTACTCAACTATGTCCTTTCATTGTGAATTTCATCCATCTACTTCTACACACATGAGAATTAAGTTAGGCAAGCTACATTGGTCAATTCAAACTTAACGTCCCATCATAGAAATGTTAAGAATGTTAGTCATTTAATTTAAATGTATTTAAACTTACATTTGCTTTTTTGTTACCGTAATAAATAATAAATTAATCATCCAATAATAAAATCATAGTAAACATGGTACATGGGAAAAAGCACGAAAAGGAAACTAAAACCTAAAATATTTTTTTATTGAAGAACTCCTCTTAAAAGAGACAAATCAAACACATAGGAAAAAGATCCTTAAATAGTTTCAAGTAATCTCAAGCACATGAAGCTTGTGCCATTGTTGAAGGGTTTTTAGGTGTACGCTTGCTAGGTCTTTATCTGGCCAACACCCTTGAAGAGTTGCCAGTATAATTCTTACGGGCTTGTTAGGCCAATACCATGGCCTTTTGTGTCTTGTTGATGACTTTTGGGAGCCCATGCCTAACCTTTCCTTGAAAAAAAAACCCGCCAATCTCAAAGGAGCATCCCAAAAGGTGGTAGGTGGGCTATAAGTTTGTCAACAAAGCATGAGGGTTTAAGGCTACTTGCCAACATTAGGAATAGGGGTGGGGAGCTTCATGATATTAAAGGTCTATTCCATCAAAATCACTAAAATTCTTCTTCATTATGAGCATAGTTCATTTCCATCTATTGAGCAACAACTCAAGAACCAACTGAAAATCAACATCATGGAAGTACATGGTCATAAAGTTTCTCTAGTGATCTTTCAATAAAGAGAGAGGCTCATTGCTTCGTCATCTCATTTATATGTAGCATCGATATGCTAGGATTCTCATTTGTACAAGAATAGAAACTTTCATAGCAATCCAACTTCCTATAGATTCTTCTTTGGAGTAACATTATTGAAGAGGTCTAAAAAGATTTCATCTCATATAACTTATTACTAGAAGTCTTCGACCTCTAACTTGTATGGGCTTTTATGTCCTTGCTAACTATAATGCCAACTATCAGTGGTTACATTTTGTAAAAATCACTTGTTTAGAAATCGTGGCATTAATGGATCCATTACGGTGATGTATTTTGTGTCATGCGCATAATTTTTTGTTCTACTCATATCAAATACTAGTTTCCCAAATATATCCCTTATTTCCGAAAGAAAAGTTGATTTTAACATGTATTTAATATTTCTCATCTACCTCCACAACATGAGATGCATGACGCATAATAGAACGTGCTCTTTTTATAAGGAAAGTCATTCCGATGCTCATAAAGGTTTTATAACAAATCTTTTTCCAATCTTAAAGGAAAAATAGGTAGTACTACCTGCACTTATTGGTGTCGCCCACCTTCAAAGTGATTCTCGTGTACACTACAGATGTGCACATCGATGGTGAGTCCCATTTGCACACGCAAACTCTCAAACCCTATAGGTGCTCATTGGTTGCGAGTGTTGGTTGCATATTTGAAGGGTAATTGCTATAAGTAAATGCACATGAAGGTTTTCCTACACACCTTTTGGCCACCACATAAATTTTAAATGCTTATGGAATACATTTGTATTTGGCACATTGCATAAAAGGTAGTTTATTATATCTTTCAATTGTTCTTTTTTTGATGAATCTTGTTTTTGGTTTTCATCCCTAAAGAAATGGTATCCAATTTGGAACAAAATTAAAAACATCACAAACTAGCAACTTTGAGAATGTATTTGTAGTCATTGACAACCTATAATTGTAAGTGCTAGATAATTGATTTACAATAAATGACTTTCAACAACTTCAACAATCTTGTCAATGACTTTCAAATTCCAATTGGCCAATATTCAATTGCCTCATCAATAGTTGAACGTGGTCATCGACCAACATGGTGATTGACAATCAATCATTGTTAATACCCAATGGTGTCATAGATGGTGGTGGATGGTGATAGGGTGATTGGTTATTAGTGGTAACTTACCAATAATATATGTAGTTTGAATCCAATTATGATCACTTTTGAGACTTTCAAACAAAATGAGGGAAATGCAAAACAAAACTCAGTGAGCAGTTAAAATTCTTGAGAAAAAAAAGATGTAAACAAAATAGCAAATAAAAACTAAACCGAAATTCAAGTGAGAAAAAGGTGCATAGAAAAAAAAAATTAAATTGACACATTTTTTGGAATGTAAAGAGAATATGTACTAAAGGCACCAACCTAGTCTATATAGTCTGTAGGATAAGAAAAATAAATCAATATTGAAAATTGCCAATTGTACTTTTAGCACTTTCCAAATAAATCATCAACTAAATTAATAAATATCTTTGCTTAATGGAATCCTTTTGGGCCATCCATTCAGCATGCTCATTCCTTCCTTCTTAATCCTGCTACCCGACTTGCCAAAGCACTTTCCTCCCCAAGATGGAATGTCCCCGTCTATTTTACTTGCAAGGCTTCTTTTTTTTAATAGTTTACTTGATTTCCTTTCCAAATTCTAAATATTTCTCATTGAAATTAGTGTAGTTGGTTGTTAGTTGGCCTAAATCCATCTACTTTTAACTTAAGAGTTATGATTTATGTTGGCTGTTACTATTACGTAGAGTATTTTCTGACTATTAATACGTAAGAGCGTTTATGTAGCATGGTACAATGGCATGGACAAGTTGTTTAGACCCACACCATTGCAATTTGTATTTTCATTCTTGGTCGTGCATGGAATCAAGACAATAATTTAACACCATGCCTCAAGTATTATTGGGTTCAATGTGGAATTTCATCTTCGTGAGTTGTTGTGATTCCCTACAAACCTCTCTGAGGTTTATGTGGATCCCTCTCCTTCCTTGTATTTTTTTTTCCAAATAACTTGGAAGTGAACGAATCTTAAAAAACTATCACCAAAGGGATACCATTCATTTGTAGGATTAGCAAAAGGTATAAACACAACCTGCCATTGAGCTACATTAAAAACAAATACTTATGAAAGCCTAAGAAGTCCTCTCATGAGCAAAAGATTGCCTTGTCTTATATGTGGTAATGCATGCCCCAGGCATATGCAAGGACATGAGATTATAGAGAAAGTTTTGAGCTTGTGAATCATTGTTTCTTGGTTTCCAAATCTAGATTTCATCAGAAGTTTGGGAATGAAGATGGCGAGTTTAATACAACATGCACTAGTTTAAAGTACTCACCATGATAACATTGTTGTGGTTGATAGAACATATTCAATCTAAGTTGGCTGTTTGCCAACTTTACAAACTAGGCCTATTATCCGTGTATATGGTGCCTGTCAATGGAATAAAATAACACGCTAGCTGATTATAGAATTTGAAGTATGCTCAAAAGATTATTGATGGATCCAAGTTGTGTTACCCACTTTTTTTATTGTCATATACTCTGCCTGGTTCATGCTTAGAAACTTGCTTTTGACTTGGCTTATTGTTGATGTTTGAAAAAAAAATGTACCTTTTCTTTCATCATGGCTGGACCTTTTCCTGTCATGCCTACTTAAGAAATAAGTTAATATTTAAGAAAGAATGATTACATTAATTAAGCATTGACAGTCAGCTCATGCACTTAGTTCCTTGCTTGGAAATCAGTTCGTTTTCTTGTTTAATTTTACCACTTCAATCGGCCAAGGATATTTTCCTTTGGTCATTTGAGCATTCAGGTGAGGATTTGAGAAAAGTTGTGATATAAAGTTCTATCATTTGAAAGTCGTCTGGAAGATCCATAATATTAGCAGGGCTGCTGAATCTTATCTTATGTAGGTTAACTTTGAAAAAATTTGTGGATCTAAAATTTCATTGCCTACTATATTCACCTTTTAAATTTAGTTCTTCTAGTTTATATGCATTAATGTGCTTATGATGATTGTAATCCATTATTTACTTAACAAACCAAGCAGAGTTGAACATTGAATATGACCAAAGGGAAAAATGGGAAAGCTTTAGAAAGTATTTTTGAAACGGCATGAAATTGGCCTTGAGGTCTTAAATTGCGTACCATGTTCACTGCAAGTTGACTTCTTTGTCTCCGAAGAAGGCACCCTCTGTGTTATCTGGGCATCTAGTAATAGTGTTAGATTTAGGCTCTAAGATGTGGCTCACCAAATCTGGACAGCTCTTATCTTGAAAGATTTGTCAAGAAGTTTCATAACAACTACTACTTTTGGGCACCTTGTCAGAGTTCTCACTTCTGTCAATGCCCTCTACCCATTTTATATGTATCAGATTGAGAGAACTTCTAAAAGACCTCTTTTTTCTTTGATTATTTGGGAGCTAAAAGCAAAGTAGAAAGGATCTATGAATCTAAGAATTTAACATTATGGACTGCATGCTTGTATTTTGAAATGGCTATTGATTGATGTGTTTAACTCCAAAGAATAGAGGATCTATAAATTTAAGAATTTAACACATTATGGAGTGCATGCTTTTTTATTTTTTGAAAGTTTCTATTGATTAATCCGCATCTGCCTTTAGTTGTTTGTTTGGCATTATTTCATGTCCCTTTACCCTCTGCAATGCATTTTTGGAATATTGAATCCTCAATTTCTGTTCTTCTCTAGTCCTGTTGATATATGATTGTAACTTGGACGGCTCTTGTTTTTTGGCAGTCTTTCCAGCAGAAAAGCTTTTGGATGACCAGAGATGTGGTGTGTTTAACTGATGGAGATATAGGTTTCGATAATTCCTCAAGAATGGAACCAAAGCGTGGTCATCAGTGGCTTATGGATAGCACTGGACCTGAATTGTTCAGTAACAAGAAACAAGCAGTTGAACCATCTAGCAACAACAGGCCAGTAATGGGAATGTCGCACATGAACATTTCTCCATGGAATAACACTTCCTGCTTCCAGTCGGTTTCAGGGCAATTTAATGACCGTCTGTTTGGGTTTGAACCATTGCGGATTAACAGTGGTAGCAACGTGCCTTCTGCCAGCAATGGAAATATGAACATGGAAAGAAAGGATTTCAATGACCTATATGGCAGCAATTGCTCGATGGGTTTGTCTATGTCTCATAACGTTGAAGATCCCCCTGCATCTATTAGTTTTGGTGGCCTCAGAAAAGTGAGAGTCAATCAAGTTAGAGACTCAAGCAATGACATTTCTTCATCTGTGGGGCACTCCTATAGTAGAGGAGATGACAATATAATTTCAATGGGTACTGCCTATAATAAGAGGGAGAGCAATGCCATCTCTTTGGGCTCTACTTATAACAATGGGGATGAGAATACCATCTCAATCAGCCCCACATTCAGCAAGGCAGATGGCAGTTTCATTTCAATGGGTCATGCATTTAACAAGGATGATGACAATTTCATATCAATGGGCCAGGGTTATAACAAGGGAGATGAGAGTATCTTATCAATGGGTCAGCCGTTTGACAAGAAGGATGCCAATTTCATAACAATGGGTCCATCTTATGACAAGGAAGATAACCATTTCATATCAATGGCTCTCTCCTACAATAAGGGACATGAGAGTTTCATTTCAATGGGACCCTCCTATGATAAAACGAGTGAAAATTTCATTTTGATGGGTTCCTCATTTAGCAAGGGAGGGGATAATGTCATATCAAACGGTCCAATATATGACAAGGCAGATATTGATATCGCATCCATGACTCCTGCCCAGGACAAAGGGAATTCTGGTATTCTATCCATTGGTCACAACTACAACAAGGGTGACAACAATTCCATTTCTTTTCAAAGCTTTCATGATGAACCTGAGACAAATATGTCTGGCAATGTTATTAGAGGCTATGACCTGCTAGTGAGCAATCAGAACAGCGCTCAAACTTCAGAAGTACCGGTTCAGAACAATTTGCCTCAGACAAATGTTGATCCACAATTGAATACCAATACTGCATCAAAGGTCATTGCAAATACACAATTAAATAGTTGTCTGGAAGCTAATTCCAAAACTGATACTGACACCAAGGGTAAAGAGCCAAAGACATCAATCAATGCAGCCCCCAAGAATAAAGAGCCAAAGACAACAATTGATTCTGCATCCAAGAATAAAGAGCTGAAGACATCTAAGAAGATCCCTCCTAACAACTTCCCCTCAAATGTCAAGAGCTTGCTATCAACTGGCTTGCTTGACGGGGTTCCTGTGAAATATGTTTCCTGGTCGAGGGAGGTGAGATTGAAATATTATGCTTGAGATGTCAATATATATTTAGGAATGATAAATATTTCTTACTGATTATGGTTCCCACATTAAAATGCATAACCTTCATCTTGGCAGAAAACTCTTAGAGGAACTATAAAAGGGACTGGGTATTTATGTAGTTGCAAAGTATGTGGCAATAAGGTAGGCAACTCTAAATATAGTCTAGTGTCTTGAAACAGAACTAATGAAATGTTCAAAACTATTTCATGACTTGGGATGCGCCGTGCAGGTTTTGAATGCATATGAATTTGAGCGACATGCTAACTGCAAGACCAAGCATCCCAATAACCATATTTACTTTGAGAACGGGAAGACCATCTATGCTGTTGTTCAAGAACTGAAGAACACTCCTCAGGAGATGCTGTTCAATGCGATCGAAACTGTTACTGGATCTGCTATTAATCAGAAGAATTTCCTTAGCTGGAAAGGTAAGGAGTAGTTTTAGATGAGTTTATGTGACTGCCTTACACAAATACAAGAGATAAATATTAGTTATTTATTCTCTCTCATCAAATTTTCTTCTCTTCTCGTCAGCATCATATGAAGCTGCCACCCGTGAACTTCAGCGCATCTATGGAAAGGAGGAAGTCACTCTACCATCTTGAGATGAAGACCCTGCTTTTAGAATAAGTGAGGTGGTATGTGTTCTGTCCATAGAAGCATATTTCTCTGGTAATTATAGACTTGTTTTGGGATTTCTAATAATTTTGAGAGGAGGAATGTTTCTTCAACTTTTTTATCCTTTCGCTATAAGAATTTAAGTTTTTGTTTTGGACTTATTCTGTTATTGGTAGACTACTGTGTTTGTGCATTCATGACGGGCTAGAGGTGCTTTCTGCATGTTAGTTGATGAAGTTGTGCAACAAGCGTCTTTATACCTCACGCCGTGTTCTATAGAGGCTTGGTTGCAAATATAGGATGGAGTAAATGAACTTTATGGAGATGTGTAGAACTCCAAGGATTTTGACAATGCCTGTAGCTATTGACATACACCATGTCCTATTAGTTGAAGATTGAACGCAAGTCCCTACTTTGCATCACCACATGGATATTCTTGTCCAAAGTTCCAAACCTTGTTTCTTAACATAGATGAAACAGCCACGTGCAAGTGTTATAGGACACATGCGTACTCGTGCTTGGACTAATCTAAGCTCACTTGTGCAGTGGAGTAGACTGAGCTATATTCCTGTTTTGACCTTTGGCTTTTCCAGTTAAAAGTAGGCATCTGTCCAATTTAGGTCCAGTTTTGTTGCATGCGGTTTCATTGAAGTGATTGAGAATAACAATTCGTGGTTGAGGAATAGCATTACATAGGCAAAGGGCAAAGGTCTACTGGCTGACTCATGATGGAAGCAGCAGTCCACTGTTTTTTGCTTCCATCACACGAGCACCTGTGGTTTTATTCTAGTTCTGGTGGTAAAGCACAGGTTGATTGTTCAGACTGCTCTAGATCTATCTATAAATCAGTTCCATATGGTTGTTTATTGGGGGAAAAAAACACTTTTGCTTAGTTTTGCTCATTAAAAAATTTGAAGGTCTGTCTCTATTTTGTTTAGGTTTTAACATTTTATTGTAGCAAAAATCTTAGTAATCATTCTGGGAAACCTGTTATTGTTGAGGTCAATTGCTATCTTAACTTCCATCAGAAGTTATACCTCTTGAACAATGAAGCCATGGCGGAATTAGATACATTAGTAACCATATGTCTATAGGGTATTAGGTTTACTGCTTACATGGAGCTTGCCTAGAAAACTCAGATTCCTTGAGTATACCTAATTTGGTTAGGTTCCTTAAAACAGGTTCATCTGTGGCCCTTTGGGTCCTGCCACATTAGCATTCCTGCAACCAAGTCATGATTAGAAGTCCGTACATTTCCTTCTGTCCTGGCTGTTTGCGCAAATGGTTTGATGTTTGTAGTTTTATCCTTGCATACCCGCCAACGTACCATTTCTCTTTGAAGATGAAAGACCCCAGAATTGCAACCATAACCATGCTTAGAGGATTAGAAGCACACAGAAATACTGGACCCCTTTCCTTGGCCAATAATCCGAGAATGTAATAAGCAGTCTCCTGAGAGTATTCCCTGCCTGGAAAGCATGGAATTGATCAAGGGAGTGATGCTGCTTTAAGTTTAATCCTTGGAGGGGCATGGTATGATGCATAAATATTACACCAAATTATTTAGATTTTGAAGATGATTTTGCTCCAACTTAGAATTTCTTACACCATAGAAAGCAGCTAAAAGTCTGACATCCAAGTATATAGACCAGATTGCAGTGTTAGCTCGTTCCACCGCAAAGGTTGGTATGCTTTTTCCTCTGTGCCCATTATGCACATTAAAGCAGCAAGGGGGAGCTTAGCTGGGTACGATTTTGGAACCATTGCCTTTAGGGAAGTAATATTGAAAGCATTGTAAGCACTCAGTAATTAATTGAATTTTGCTCGTAGTTATTTATTTTATTAATTATAGGCTCACGATGGTATAACTACAGCCATCATAGTTTTGAATTTTGATGAGTTTTTACTTAATAATAATGAAACTTGGCCAGCTCATACACCCAAACAATCTTAACAGCACCCTTCAAATGATCTTGGATGTGTGCACTGGGTGCAGATTGACAGCGACAAAAATTCCCTTCTGTGAGCAAATGTGAGTAGCGTTGCTCCTCCAATGTTTACCAGTGTCCCAACCACCTTTGACTGAGCGTGCAGCCTCGTAATATCCACCTCCTCAAGCCTGTAAATCAGCCTTGCCTTCATAGTCTTAGATCAATCACTAACTCATACTACTAACTAATGCACAGATGTGTATTGAAGGTTACCTGAAGATGCAAGCCATTCCAAATGTCATGGCAGGAAGAATATTGCACACGGCAAACACGAAAGGTGGCGGAGGTGATTTTCAGCTGATTGTGGAACAATCAAGAACTGGCCTTGTAAAGGTAACAGATACCAGAATTATGTCAGCAACTGCATAAGTTCTATAAAGAATGTTTAGAGATGATAAATAAATACATCCTGTAGTTTACTAATTTGATTGTCATTACTCAAAGTAGCTTAGTAAGTTTATCTTGGAGAATGTCCACAGAGTCATCTGTGGCCTTGAATTCCTGTTCAGAACTATTAAACCAGGATGATTATAATTAGATTATGCTAATTAGTCACATGAAAATACATTTAGAGAAAGACATCAACGAGACCTTTCTAAGACGCGCAAAAGGAGCAATGAGAATAGAGGCAACAGCCATTATGTAGGCTACCAATACTTGTGGCTTCAACCCTTGATTCAAGTCAAGCTTGACTGGTATAGACATTACTGAGTAGCCACATTGCACCAAATCACAAGCAAATATGGCCTTGCTTGATTGAGCAGGCTACTAAAGGACTCCATAGACATAGCTAGAGTACTTTGCTCTGCTCAATGGTGTACAAGACTGTACTAGCTCGATAGCTAATGCAAGAGAAACTGCCTGTGCCTTAAAGCTCTTTATAGAAGCTTCTTAATTATTATTTTTCTGCCGTTCATTTTTTCACAAGGAGATGAGCATAAAACATCACGTGAAGAATCAACTTTTCCGTACCAGGGCAAAACCCAGTACACAAAACATCAAAACCAGATGCTATTTCCTGAAAACGTATCGGGAGTAAATTTGTTGCTGGCTACTACTATCTGCGATCATTGTATGTATTAATCTCTCTCTCTCTCTCTCTCTCTCTCTCTCTCTCACACACACACACACACACACACACACACACATCATCATCATCGTATGCATTAACTGGCATCCTCTGCCATTAATTAATATAATTGAAAGAGATTGGAGGAAGTATCCTACCGAGGGAATCGATCATCTTTAAGTAAGACGTTTCAAAATTAGCTAAACATTACTAAATGCTCGACCAACTACTTCAATCAGAACCAATAACACTGATAGTAGAATGCTGCTTGTTGTGAGTAATTACCATTACAAAAGCATTTTTTTCAGTTAACATTTTTTTATGAGTGATTATATTTTTTCGAGGAATAATGCTTTACAACCATTAAAAAAAAATGTACGAAGAAAAAGCCACGAAAATAACCAGAAAAAACCGAGTCAAATTGAAAAAACCGAGCCAAACCAGAATCGGTCGGTTTGAACCGGTTTTTGTTTTAAAAAACCGAACCAAAACCGGTCGGTTTGAACCGGTTTCAGTTTTTTTAAAAAAAACCAATTTGATTACTTTTTCTTGATAAAAATCAAACCGAACCGAAAATATCACCCCTAATTAATACCGAGCAGCAAGCACCTCCATTCTTGTCGGGTTATGAAGCGTTTAGCAGGCTCTTGAATCTTGACCTAAGTAAGAAAATACAAAATGACGGGAGAGAGCATACTGGTTGTGTGCGGTTGTTGGGCTCTGGGATGCGAGCTCATTGTTTTGGGCCTAGACTAGTTAGAGCCCACCTGTATAGTAAAATGGACTCAACCAAATTGAACCTTTTCTTAGATCCACTTATGTTTCTATCGGCTTGGATTGAAGTGGCCCATTGATAATCTAGCCCAATTGCCTTCTGTAAATGGACAGTATGGGCTCATATAACACAGTAAGTTCACCGTTTTCATTTCAGAAAGATCCTCTGCTTAAAACTAGTTTTAACAATGCTAGTACAACTCTCTCTTATCAATTGGGGTAGATTGGAGTGCCTTTAGCTAGATTGGGTGTAATTACATTGCAGAAATGGTAAAGAGAGCAAGGTGTAGCATAACTTGATGACACAAAATCAACACGGGCTAAGAAATTGTTTTTTTTTTCCCTTCTAGAAATCTATTGACTAATTAAAATATATTGGTGGAAATCAATGATAATATGTAGGTGAAATTAGAAGAAAAAAATCATGATAAAAAAATACAACAAAAAATATTTTTCTAAAGATTGAAAAGGAAAAGAATGTGTTGATTTGTGAAAAACCCCTCAACAAGAACCATCCAAATAAGCATTATACACACACACACTCTTTCCATGAACAGTTCCGTAATTGGATGGTCAAGATCTTTTTATTATTATTTAAAAAAACTTCGACCCTTTATTTAGGTTGGTGTGTTTTATATTGTGGTGTGTGTATAATGTTTTTTAAATATTTTTTGTTTGAAAATATATTTAAATAAAAAAATTAGATTTTTTTTTATTTTTGATATCTGCACATCAAAACTATCTAAAAAACACAAAAAATATATTAATTTAATATATTTTTTAAAGCTAAAATATTAAAAAAAAACACCTAAAAATAAAAATAAAAGTAGATTATTCATGTGATCACGCAGCTTCTAATTATACCTCTTCTTGTTTTTTTCGAGTCTTCATCTGCTAATAATTATCACAATGCTAAATTAAAGAACAAAACAACAAATAAATTTTTTGATTATCCAATCGTTTCATTCTTTTAATCTCTTAATACAGCAGCAAACCTACTCGTTATAAGGAGGAAGGTCGGGGCAACGAGCAACGACCTCCACTAATTAAGCGAGCACTAAAGAGTGGTGATCGAAAGGAGAAATTAATTAACGAATACATAACTTAGACATTGTCTTAATACTAATTAACCAGAAAAATAAATTTTAATTAATTGTGGTTATAACATGGTAGAATTTTTAGATATTCATGACATCTCCGCAAGGAAAAATACAAAAAAATAATAATAATAATTCTTAGTTGAAATATCAATATGGCAATTTCGCATTGATATAAGCTTGGTTGAGAATTACAACGAAGCCCAGATTATGAGCGATAAACTGTATCCTTTCGAAGTTGCATAATTCCTTCAATCAGATTCATCGTTAGGTCTAACTTTGGTAAGATCTAGAGCAACAAAATCTTGATTCAAGGTCTCCGTCCTCTCCTGCGTTTTGGTAGCCATTTGTGTAGCACTTGCTGCCACCTTATGATCATTGCTTGAATTGGATGGAGGTTCATCCTTGCTTTTGCCCCACAACACTAGATATAGCCCAGTAACGATGACAACTGCTCCAAAAACCCTACAAAGACAGTGGTCTCTTCAATTAGCCCGCAGCCGAAAAATTCTTGGAGTAACGTTTTCAATTTATTACTTCCCATTTTTTTAATTTTTTTTTTTTGTAAGAGAATTTTGCCAACATGCCTAAGTTAAAAGTTTGACAATGTATGACCCCATGCCTCACTACTGATCGGTGGAAGTTTCCGAGTGTTTTTTTTTTTTATTATTATTACAAGGAAAAGGCTTGGACTCGAGATCTCTCAGGGAAAAATAACCTTATTGCCTAGATGGGTCATTGCATCAACCTATGATATAGACGACTGTTAGCTAAGCAATACTTTAATTCCTTACCTTCCCAAGTATAATATCTCTTTCAAGAAAAAAGAGCCTAAAATGGCAACGATAACCATGCTTAAAGGATTGAAGGCAGTCACAAAAACAGGTCCTCGACGCTTCATAATCAATCCTTGGACATAATAAGCAAGCCCAGAACAGAATACGCCCTGTATTTTAATATCATAAAGCCAATAAAGGAAAATGAAATCAATATTCTTTAATTCTCAACTCAACTGGAAAAACAAATTAAAATAATTTAAAAACTTTTAATAAATTATAACTCAAAAGGAAAAAGAAAGATGTTGTTAATTAGAATTAAAGATTACTTACGCTATAAACAGCAGCCAATAGTTTATAATCCAAGGCTATCGACCAAGCTGAGGGATTTCCTCTTTCCATTACAACTGCTAACACAGTACCTTCTATAGTTCCCATGAAACATATCCAAGCCGTAAGGGAGAGCTCAACTGGGTATGATTTTAATGTTATTGCCTGTAAATAAAATGAAATAAAACATAATTCTTACCGATAAGAATGGCCCCACGAAAATAATTAGCTATGGTATACTAAGACGGAATTAATTAAGACTACAAGGTAGTTTTTCTTGGTAGCTAGATAATCTTGTCATCGATAAATTCTTCATGTCATGCTAGTTTTGGATGGCAACAAAGACTTTGGAGATGTTTTGAAATGCGTTAATAATTGTTTTTTAAAATATATTTGTTTAAAAATACATCAAAATAATATATTTATTTTATTTTTTAAAAATTAATTTTGACATTAATACATCAATCAAAACGATCTGAAAATATATAAAAAAAATTTGAAATAAAAAAAAATTAAATAAAATTAAATATTTTTAAAATATAAAAATAAACGGAATTCGTTAAAAAAAAAATTAATTACCCGAAGATTTTTTTATTAATGATTACGTAAATGTTTTTGATCTGATATGATATATATTAATTGCAAAAGGTCAAATCACCTGGAGAATTATGAAGCTAGCCCAACAGGCACAACCTGTGGTGATCATAAGAGCACCCTTAATAGGATCCTGCTTGGTTAATCCACCTGTAGATGCATGTTGATCATACCCTTTTGTCCACGGCAAATCCAACTGGGTCCCCTTGACAAGAGTCATAAGCATAGCCCCTCCCACTGTGACTATGGTCCCAATTATCTTTGCCTGGCTATGCATTTTCCTTATGTTAACCTTCTCAAGCCTACGAAATCATAAAAACAAAACCTTACTATATATATATATATAAATAGCTAGATATAAAATAGTTAGTATATACGGCCCTCATATGTATTAATGCACATATAATTTGCGCGAGGGTCATGCCTACAGATTAACAAGCAAGTTGTGGCTGATGCACTACCTCAAGGCCCAAGCCATCAAAAATGCAAAAGCCGGAAGAATATTGCACATGGCAGAAGCGAAAGTTGCTGTGGTATATTTCATGCCAGTGTAGTACAAGTTCTGGTCAATCGTTGGCCTGCACAATATTTATTACAGTTTAACAAGGTTGAGGAGAGAAAAAATGCTGGAACAAGCTTGTAAGAGGTAATTAAATCAAGATTCTCACTCCAACAAGCCCATTAACATTATCTTGAAGAAGATGGAGAGAGTCATCTTTGGCCTGACTTTCCTGCATAAAATATTGGTGAATATATAGATGGTTAGTTATTAATTAATTATATCATATATTTTTTTGGTTAAAAAATGATAATTTTTAATATCAATTAAGCTATCGCTTAGTACTGGCGTATATTTATGATAGAAAGGACCCACAGAAACCCCATACCTATCAAAAATAAAGGCAAATGGAGCTATGACAATGGTGGCAACGGCATGCCGGTAGACTACCAATACATGCTGGCTCATCCCTTCATTTAGGGCATGCTTAGAAATTATGGACATGCCTGCATAGCCAAACTGCATAAGTACCACAGCCAGAAATGGCTTTGCCTTATCATAAGGCGAATCCGAGGACTCTGTTGCCATGATGATTGTTCTTCTCTCTCTCTCTCTCAAGATGTCGTTCTCTTTCTCCACACAACGCAAAGAGCTTATGAGTTAAGTGAGGATGGGATAGCTTGGTTATATAGCGTTTTTCACTGATCAATGCAATATCCACACGTCTTTAGTTTGTTTAAAGTCTAGGGACTCCACTAACTAATCTTATTACGAAAGACCACCTTAATTTGGTTTCCATTACAACCTGAAAACCAGCAGTCATTTTAATTACACAAAAAATACATATATCAAACAGTACCATTAATGTTGCTGACTAAGGATAGGAAGAAAAGAGAGCTGAACGCAACAAGCAAAACAATACCTAGGAAAGTGGTGGGGTTTACTTAAACGTAACCTTTGCCTTACAGCATTTTTTTTGGGGGGGTTCAAGGTTATGGGATGGGATGGGATTTGATTTGTTGCTGAGTTTTTGTCACCTTTCCATTTTCCGTTACAATGCTTTCGCCAAACAAAATATATATTTGCAGCTTTCTGGAAAACAATAGCTTAGCTAGCTAGCATGTAAAAAGAAGAAAACATATGCAGCTAGCTAGCTCGAGGATAAATAATAATAATAATAATAATACTGTGGATGTGATTATTTGTGACTAGACTGATGTTGCTATACTGGGTACGTTCTCATTCTCGTTAATTGGATAGCTAGACAAATCAATTCCTTATATATATATATATTCAGAACTTGATAATTAATTTGGTGAGTCGTGACCTAATATTCCATGATTGAATAGTTTAATCTATACTTGGAATTTAATTAGCAAGATTTACCAGTGAGAGATGAGGTCAAGATATGATGAGAAGCATTTATGGCCTCAAACGTGGATGGTGGGGGTCGGGATTAGTGGCTCTAGCTAGACTAAAGAGTGAACAGAGCCATTTTGTTTCACCTTTCCACTATATATATATATATCTTTTCTATCATGGTGGCCATATTTTACTTATTTTCAGTAACAAATTGCAATCCATCTCATACTCAAATAATTCCATGCTGCCACGAAGTGATTTGCCTCTAAATAGGAACCAGCACCTCCTTCATATTTCCGTGTCTTGTCATGATGTGATTTAACCATTTTAATTACATGTTATTTAATTCAGATTTTTTTGCTGAATCCAATAGGAATTTATCTTTTATTTAATCAGATCATATATAAATATAGCTAGTATGGTTGAGAAAATCATACTGAATTCCACTTGTAGTAGATTTTGTTACCACTTCATCCGATTACTATATATCGAGACTACTTTTTGAAAGCACTATGCAGAATTACAGTTTCATATAACTAGCTAGCTAAAAACCGGCCATATATATATATATACCTGTAGTCAACTCCATTTCATGCACCATTAAGTAATATTTTAATTTTATCTGATTTTCTTGAGGGAGAATTTACTTTTCTCTTTAGTAACTTCCAACTCATTCAATGCCCACAATATATATTGTAAAACTGCAAATGCGGTCCACATGCAAGCAGACCAAAAACTTTGTTCCTAATTAAAGACAGAAAACAAATTAATGGTTTTAATTCGTGCTGAGTTCGATCACCATCTGGGAGCCCATGTTAATGATGCTGATCTGTATCTCACCAAGTCACCATTATTATTAGCTCAACACTTACTAAGAACTACGATTAACTAAAGAAACGACTTGGTTCTTGATGACATTCGTTAGGGTTCTTGATAAACCAATTACGATGAGCTCAAGTTCTTGCTGTGTGAAAATCGGTGAATTCACTTTTATAATTATTGCCTTCTAAGATCGATGGATATCCATCTTGCCAAAAACAAAGAAAGAAAGAAACTTCTCTGATGCATTCCCATTAATTTCAAGTCGACCTCGCGCGGCAAGTGCAATCAGCTAGCTAGCAACAAACATAGAGATCTCAATTTCATTTGAGACTCATAAATAATTAATTGACCTACGTAATCATATCTATAAGACTCCAAATATAGTTAAAGCAGTACGTAGCATTTCCTCCAAGGCATGTCAACACCCCAATGATATAGTTCTTTCCCGAATATATATACATCTTTCTTGTACGTCTACCTTATGAGCTAGCTAGCTAGCAACCAGCCACTCCAAGTCTACAATATGATTGATATGCTGATAAAATCCAGGACTGTTGCAAATCCAAGCAAACTTCATACACGTATTCCAGACAGCTCGAAACATTATTGTGCCATGTGCATGCATGCAGATATTGGCAAGTAATGTTCATTTTTAGTTTCGAAGAGGACACAGCTCTGTGACAGACGGAAAGCTTTACTTGTTGTTTGCCATATCCAAAATGAAGTCATGAATCATTTTCCTTTCACAAGGTAGTGCCATCTGCTTTTTCATTTCAATAAATAAATAAATCTTCCTAGATAGATGTCATTTCATTAGTGTGTGATATACATGAGGCGATCTGAAGGGGTTGGTGTCGTCTCACGTGACTTCTAACGCAGCACCAGCACGTAAGAAAAGGCCTTGAGATCAGCCCATCGGTATTTGACCACCTGTGTTGCTTGTATCTGACGTGTCGTCTCCGTCTGTTCATGGACCTCTTGTTAGGTACCAGGTAAATCAACTTCGGCTTTTATCGCTGGTGGGTCCAAAAGAACAAAAAAAATAACTAAATTATAAAGAGATTTAAGAGTTCGGGGACCGAATATAAGTTTCTGAAACAGTATGGACTAATTAATTAGTTAGTTTTGTTAATCCAGAAAGTCGAAAGGCCCAATTACAGGCCCAATAGTGGAGAAGACGACTAGTACCTGGAAAATTAATCAAGTATGCAGTCCAAGGAGACTGTGCATGGACCCCTGCCAATGTATTTGATATCCTCCCAGGATCCTCCGCCCATCGCTTTCATAGCTGTGCAAAGACGGGGTGCAGTTTAACTGTAAGCACCGGTGTTCATCGGCTCTTCCTGGCAATTCCTGTAGGGTAAATCTTTACATGTTTAATAAAGATGATTTCAGCCTTGTACTCCTTAGAATTCCCACCCGCATTTGAATCTATTGGGGATTCCAATTACTGAAAGCATGCTACATTTCTGGTTCTTCCTAGATTTACTATAGCCTGTAGCACTTCTCAGTGCATGATGGAGAAAACCAACTTCTATTTGTTCTCCAAAGAAAATTATAGCCATCCAGTTGAAACATAGAGGATTGACGAGCCATTTCCTTACTGTATGGGCAACCATTTTCCTGTGATTGAGAACATACTTGGATAACGCCTCAGTCCTCGTTGGACGAGGTCATATGGGAAGGGGCAAAGCTGTTCCAACCTACAAATTGCAATGTCTTTGCCATCGACCCTTTCCCGCTCTTCATCAAGCTCATAATAAACCTGCAATATAGTTAAAGAATTTATAGAACTAGCCATGCACAGCTGAAATCATCGAACGAATACAAGAAAAGGGGCAACATTTTTTCGACAAAGTTACAACGTATTTCACAGAGGTGCTCGTCTAGTAGTCCAGCACTTGTAAGAAAAGGGAAGGAAATTATTCTTATTCATCATTAGAATTCAAAAGTAAAACAAGAACAACTTTCCAGAGCAAATAACCAATCGTCAGATGCCTTCCTCTAGATCAGAGTGGTCATTCCGGTCCTTTATAAGTTGCTTGAATTTGGTGCCCTGCTTACCAAAACCTGGATGGCCTTCAACACCATCGAATTCAGAAAGATTTGATTTGCACAACTTGTGTCGAAGAAGGCTTTTTGGTGACATGACTACCAGAGGCTTACGGAAACCCCCGTGTATCTGGGAGATGGAGCCACAAATAAGAAGGAACCCTAAAAAGTTAACGTAAAAGACAAGATTATTCATAAATCATAACCAGATCTTGCACTCTCACCTGGCGTCGCAAAACATGGAAGTAGTTGGCTGGAGTGGTGACATCCACGACCTGCCAATTGCTTTCTTGTATCTGCTTTTTTAGAGTTGGTTCCATCTGAGGCATAACATAAGGGTTGATATCACTCATCTGCCATAAGATTTGAAACCATTAGTAGTTCCGTAGTTGCAAAAACCAAATGCTATCCTGAAGGAATGCAGATTAATGATCTAAATGCAAAATAAAATATCTACTCTTTTGGAATGTGATGGGCCACCAAAAAAAAACAGCTTCCTGTCAGAATGTATTGCTTAGGGAACGAGCAGAGGGTTTTCCTTGGCAAACTTAAGAAATCACTAAGAAAGATCGCATTATATCAAAGAAAAAACCTGCAAGCTTACACGGAATGAATAAATAACTTTTGTAGAAACTTATCTTATGAAGGGCTAATTCAGTTTTAATGTGAGTTGTTTCAGCATTTCCCTAAACTGACTTTAAGAGAATCCAAACAGACCAAGCAAACAATGATTGTAGATAAGGCAGATGCAAGGTCGGCATACAGGATTCAAAAAGGAGATATTTGAATGTTTAGAACAGATTCTTGAAGCAATATACGAAACATATCCTTTGCTGAGTTTGTACCTCAAGGAAACGCTCCAATCGAGCACTTGAATGTTCAGAACCCCTGGCCATCATAACCATGAGGAAGTAAAAGAACAAGCCCATTTTGACGCAGCCACTTGCCTCATCAGCACTCAAGAACTGATCAAATATCACTTGAGCACCATTAGAAAAGTCACTGAATTCAATTCAAATCCAAGAACAACATACTCTGAAAGAGAGCTGCTCACAGGAACACATTGCTCATGTTTGAACTTCATCTATCACAACTATACACAATTAGATGAGAAATGTCAAGAGCTGCAGTCTACAAGAAGGGAGGGATAAAGTTGCTACAGCAAAATGCTTTTACTGAAAAAAGAAAGGCACTAATATAAGCGGGATTGTTAGACTTTGTCCAGAATAGACATGTGGTGGCATATCACTATATCTCATCTCAAAAGTAAACAATCCGATCCATTAGATTGATTTCACAATAAAAGTTTAGAAGCATTTGGGAAACGATTCGTAACAATCCAGGATTTTTATAAAATAAATAAATAACTTACACCTCATTTGGAATTGGAGTAATAAACACAATAAGCTCCAATTCGAAGATTCACCAAAGATGAGGACTGGGAACACATTCAAGTGCTTGCAGAAAAACTAAACGCGCAAAAGTTTCAAATGTTACCTGTTGCTCACAGTAAACATCTCCTCGTTTTGTCCCTTCATAATATGGTCCTGAGGGCAATACTCCCTCCCCGTCTCCTGATCATGAACCATAGCATGCCGATGACTGAATGTACCTCTTTCAACATCCTGACCACTGAGTCAAATATGGCTACCTTCTACTAGCAATGTTCCAAAAGCAAGTGCTTCTGCAAGTGCCCAGTCAATGCCTTCCCCTGTCTCAATCATCCGTGCTCGATCATCATAAACCTTTTTTACTTGGTTGTGAGACTAGAAATTATCTGGAAGGACTGTGATTGCTTCGCCCACTCTCTTCAACAACTCTGGTTGGACCCTGTAACAGCAAGAAGTTTCAATATAGAGCTAGAAGGCACAAAAGCTAGAGAAAACTGGCAAACAAATTAATAACATACCCTGTGTTTTGGATACGTGCAAGCTGTTCAGGCGACTTGAAACCAGACCAATGAGATGATAGCCAGTCTCTTCGGTGAGGAACATAATCTTTTCTGTTCAAGAATTCTTCGTTGAGTATTAAATTCACCTTTTTGTGTATGTTATCAATATCTTCTTGAGTGACATCTCCAGATTATAAAAGTTTGTTTTGGTATACATCGAGAGACGAAGGATGTTTCTGAATGACCTGTTACCACAAACTCCAACTCAGTAACATAGTCCTGAAATATCCAGCAATGAGAATAAATGGGAGAAAAGCTGTGACGGGGAGAAATATAAGAGCCAGAGTAAATATTATCACAGATTGTTTCTCAAATCAACCAAAATAATTTGTTCTAGACAAAAGGAACATAAATATGATTCCTTATACATTTTAGGCTGTGTGAAAAGTGGCTCATCAATCTCATTATGCCCAAATCGATGATAACATACTATATCAACCACCACATCTGAAATGAATGTCTGGCGCCACTCTGCTGCAAGCTTACAGACCATAACAACCGCCTCCATATCGTCTCCATTTACGTGAGAAATGGGTGCGTTGAAGGCCTTGGCAGCATCAGTGCAATACTGTGAAGATCTACTAGACTTTGGATCCGTAGTGAAGGCTACTTGATTATTCACTACTACGTGTACAGTACTACAGTCCCACCGGTAGTGTAGTTAGGAAGTGCGCTAAGATGTAGAGTTTCATATACTACACCTTGCCCGGCAAAGCTGCCGTCCCCATGGATCACGACAGCCATATTCTTAGTCCTGTCAACATCATTAGTGTAATACTGCTTTGCTCTGGTTTTTCCAAGGACAACGGGGTCAACAGCTTCCAAGTGGCTTGGATTTGCGAGCAAAGATAAATGAATTCTACTCCCACCTCTAGCTGGTCTATCATAAGAAGTTCCCAAATGATATTTAACGTCACCAGTACCTGTGTAAAGCCCAATCTCATCGACAGGCTTTGCATTATAGTCAAACTCGATGAATATCTGGGCAAGTGGTTTCCTGAAAACATTGCCTAAGACATCCAACCTTCCTCTATGAGGCATTCCAACAACTATATTCTCAACTCCAAGATCTGAGGCCCTATCGAACATCTTCTTCATCCCAGGGATTAAAGCCTCCCCACCTTCGAGCCCAAATCTTTTAGCTGCTTTCATTTTAGTGGCCAGGAAATTCTAAAATTGTGTACTCCACGTCAGCCTATCAAGGAAAACCTCACGCCGCTCCCTATTGTATGTCATTGGTGTTGATGTTTCAATCTTTTCCCTTGACCAGTTGCATTTTTCTTTATCATTGATGCGCATATAATCATAACCGATGCTCCCACAGTAGGCCTGCTCGAATCTAGTTAATATGGACCGCAGGGTCATTACTGGACGATTGTCAGCTAAAAAACCAGGCACGTTCCACATTCCTATAAAGAATCCCTGTCAAGATCAGTTTCAGTAAACCCATGAAAAGCCGGGTCCAAATTATCAGGGATTTCCCTTTCTTCCAAACCCAATGGATCTAACTTGGCTTTCATGTGGCCATTAACCTAGTAAGCTTTAATCAGCAACAGCAAACGCATACTCTCTTGTATTGTTTGGCCTGTAACTCCAGTTGATGTTGCTGTCTGTCCTACAAAATTCCTAAAGAAATTGTCCCATGACTCGCCCACGCTATCCAGGTCAGCTTCCCGGGCCTTTTGAAGCTCTTCTATGTACACACTACTCGTGCCTTCTAAAAAATTACATGTTAGTCTGGAGAGAGGCACAAGAGGAGGGACGAGTGCAGTGTTTGCAGTCGCTCTAAAGATTGTACTGTGAAAAGTCGGATTCCTCGAGGGCATGGCCTGCCTTCCTGTCAAATATGATCCACCCTGGGACAGAGTTTTCCTGATGGGAACCCTTGCCACACGACAACCTGCTCTAAACCACCCCATACTGATGGATTCAAAAGTATCGGAGAGTGACAGCTGAACGAAGATTGCACCTCCCAAGCTCAAGCCTCTGCCATCAGCATCAGCATCAGCATTTTGTTTCTTAATAGAGTCCTGTATAAACAAATCAGGAATACTTGTAAGGCAAAATCTCAATCGCCGTAACTCAAAACGCTTAACAATACAGATTCCCTAAACCTTCATGCTTCAACAGATTGAAAATGCTAGAAAAGCTACTATGCTAATAAAAAAGAAAAGAAAAATGAGCTTCAAGAGGGAAAACAACGCATCAAAAATCTCGTTTAAAGTGGACAATAAAAAACAGACAACAAAATAGAAAATGAGGTTAACAGTTTGCCTTGGTGATAAATTGAAAAAACCTCTATTGTACCATTAAAAGCCTAATACAATTAATATCTGAAGCTCAAGTGTAATTTTTTTCCCAGGAAACAAACAGATTTAATATAAATATACATGGAAAAACAGTCAGCCCATATCAATTAATACAGAATTCAAGTTATAACAAATATCCAAACACGTGCATAACTTTAAAATATAATATAAATATGGAGAAAGATTCACACAAACGATTTCATGTTATATAGTATATACGTTCGATCCATATGACGTCTCAAGATTGAAAGAGCCATTGCCATTTTGTATTACAGAGACGTACCAAATGGATTGCTGGTTGAAGAGAGGCCAACGAGGATATATATATATATATATATATATATATGGCGGAATGAAGGGGTGGCAAGCAGGGGCCCGGGCCCCTGCAAGACATTTTATTTTTTTTATTTGGTAATTAAAAAAAAAATATAGCTCTAATATAAATGAGATGAGTCTTTGCAGGGCGGAATGAGGAGCTGTAATATTTTTTTAATGAGATGAGTCCTTACAGTAAATATATTTATTATCCTTTGTTTTACTTTTGAAATTCTTTGACTTTGCCTTGATTTTATGGTAACTACATGCGGAAAGAAAGAAAAATATAAAATTATCAATGTGTTTTGTCACCTCTTCTCTCCCCCACATCTCTAATATAAATGCTTGCAAGATTGAAGTAAAGTACGGATTAATTTATTTTTCATTAAAAAAACCAAAGTAATTGGGTATTAATAACTTAAATTTAAAATATATTTTTATTTTGTTTTGAGATGTTTATTAAGAATTTGATAAGGTTTTTATTATAATTTTATTTTTTTTGCTCTTTTTTTTTTTAGATCTGCTAATTCTAACAATTTTTTTTTTTGAATTCTTGATAGTGATTTTTTTTCTAATTAATTAGATATATTTTATTGGTTTGTTTTGATTATACTTGGATTTTTTTTTATGTTTTGTTTTTAGCATAGCCATCAAAATTAGCAATTTTTTCTCACGATATATGTTTTGATTTTAGGTTGAATCATGAACAAAATAAGAAGAATTGATTCTTTTTTTGAAAAAAAAGAAAAAAATATTTATCCACTAGTTGACAGGTTAATTCGGTTTATTTTGACTCTTCCTGTTTCGACAGCAACTACTGAACGAGCTTTCTCAGCGATGAAGATTGTTAAAATAAGCCTTCGCAATCGGATAGAGAATGATTTTCTTGCACGTTATTTGAATAAAACTAAATTATGCTGGTTTTTTTAAAACTAAATCATGCTGAGTTTTTTTACAACTCATGTATAATAAATTAAAATAAATATTATATCTTATTATATTATTTTTTACTACCCCTAACAAATAATCTTAGCTCTGCCGTGTGTGTGTGTGTGTGTATGTGTGTAGCAGACAGGAAAACTAAAGCTACGAAACTATATTATGCTGAATTCTCAAGTTGGAAACTACACTAGACGTCGACCCGCGGTGTACACTACTCCGCGGTGTTGGATTATTATTTTTTTATAAAAAATAATGTTACAAAAGCTTAAAATTCTTTTTTAATAAAAGTAATCTTAAAAGATGAGGATGAACGTTGAGATTAAAAAAAAAAATAGAGTATAACTAAAATTTTCTTTTTAATAATGTTGACGCCAACCACTTTTTTTTTAATTATAATTTATATTTATTTAAATACTAAATTGCATCTAAACCTGATAATAATAATAAAAAAAAAAAACAGTATGAAAATACAAAAAGGTTATTTTTTGCTTTGAAAAGTAAGTGAGTAAATCATCCTCAATTAATTTAATAAGAAACAATAAGCCTTATAAAAAAAAAACTTCACTGTCCTAGTCCAGTTGAATAATTTTCTATAAAAAAGGCAAAACTGTTAATACACTATCATTGAATCTGGATTAGCAGTGTTTTTCCATGGGTTTTAGCTCTTGTTAATTCAAGAGTCGTTAGCTACCAGGTAACTTTGAGTCCAATAACAAATGGTAAAATGATCATAATTGATGATGCAAAGAGAGGTTAAAACGAGTTAGGACGCCTCTGCACTGGAACAAACACATGTACCGATTAAGGAATCGATATTCGACTAACGTGTCTCTCCAATGCATTTCATGGTAATAACACGTGAATACCCAAAACAAAAAAAATTGCAGAACACCCATGTTACTGTGAATCGTGCGGCAATAAAGACGAACATTTCCTTCCGCGTTATTGACGACAGTATCTCGAAATGCAGCTCAGCTTGGGTGTAAAGAAACCCAAGGTCCCTTGACTAGAAGTTTTGAAGGAAAGGGGAAAAAAAAGATGAACAAGCATCATAAACAAGGCAAGATATAAATGGTATCAAAACTTCACAACATATTTTTAATGTATAAATGTTTGATTGTTGTTCTTAGACTTTATGCTCAACAGTTCGCAAGAGCTTCAGTTAGGAAACTTTATTGGTTCAGGCTGCATGGCCATTTGCACAAGTTCAGTCTGTTCCTTCACATGCACCTGGTAGAAACCAGTGGCTGATGCAGCAGATGGCCCACGTCCAACATACTTGATGTCGTCCACCGTTCCTCTTTCCAGTGCTTTCATGGCAGTGGAAAGTCGTGGAGCAATGTAATTGTAAGCGCCCATGTTCATTGGCTCTTCCTGGCACCAAACAATCTCCGCATCTAAAAGAAACGCAGACAAAAAAGAGTCAGGATATAGTTGCTCGTGATGTCAAAAGATAGGTAGCTCAGTAAAAGAGAAAAAAGAAACTCAAGTTTAGCCACCCCGAATATGAAACCACGCCCAACTACAATCTCCCCAAAGAATTAATGTTCGAATTTTATAAGAAACTGATAAGATGTTTCAATCTATTGTGCAGTAACTAAATCTCATACATTTGTGTCTCTAGGAGACTAGACAACCCATTAAACCATGAAGGTAAAAAGACTTACTTGGATATCGCTTAAGCTCACGCTGAATGAGATCATATGGGAACGGGCATAGCTGTTCCACCCTACAAATTGCAATGTCCTTTGCCTCAACCTTTCCACGCACTTCATCAAGCTCGTAATAAATCTGCAAGCAAGGATTTCAAATGCCATAACTAACATCCTCTAGGTCTGCATAAAAAACAGAATTCAGAACAAGCAACAACCAGAAGCCGCGTATCACACCTTTCCAGAGCAAAGAACCAGACGCCTGATACCCTCCTCAAGGTCCGAGTGGTCATTCCGATCCTTTATGAGACGTTTAAATCTGGTCCCCTGTTTGTCAAAACCAGGATGGCCTTGTACATCATCAAACTCTGAGAGATTTGATTTGCACTCCTTGTGACGAAGTAGGTTTTTGGGAGCTATCACAACGAGGGGCTTACGGAAATCTCTGTGTATCTGTGAAATGAAACAATTGCACATGAGAAATTGCAGACAGCTGTCAGGATGGTGGAAAGGGATTTATAATAGTTGCCCTCACCTGACGGCGCAAAACATGGAAGTAATTGGCAGGGGTTGTAACATTTACAACCTGCCAATTGCATTCTTGGATTTGCTTACGAAGAGTTGGTTCCATCTCAGGTATAACATAAGGATTGTCATCGCTCATCTACAATAAGATTCAAATAGACATTGGTAAGGACTATGTTCGTATAAACCAGGACAAATGAAGAAGACACATTTGAGATTGTATAACAAAAGATTATAATAATTTAGGGGAAAATATTTTGAAATATGAAATTCCTTCGATGTTGTGAATAATCTGTAAGAAACCATTTGTTATTTGTTATGCTATTTGGTATTTAAAACTTGTGCTATTTGTTATTTGTTGTGAATAATATGTAATAAACTTCTTGGATTAGGGAGCCATATAGTCGACTGCAAGGGAAAGAAAAGGGGATAAATGTCTTCGTTGCGAATACCTGAAGGAATCGTTCCAACCGTGCACTAGAATGTTCAGGGCCCTGGCCATCATATCCATGAGGAAGAAGCAAAACAAGACCAGTTTGTCGCAGCCATTTTGATTCACCACTGCTCAGGAACTGGTCGAATATCACTTGAGCCCCATTAGCAAAGTCACCAAATTGAGCTTCCCAGATTACCAAAGAATTTGGACTTTCCATTGAGTAACCCAATTCAAATCCAAGAACACCGAACTCTGAAAGAGAGCTGTGCACAAGACAGAACTGCTATTAGTTAAATGAAAGTCCAGGATACAGCACCAACTCGGCGAGAGAAATACTGTCTCAGTAATCACATAGTGCAGACTCTTAAGTTACCACAAGCAAGTCTTTGGCAACAAAATATATCTATTTAATTTAAGGGATTCTTGAGGCATTTTCTGCCCAGAAAAGTTCAACACAAGAAAAGAAGGAAATATTTGGTATATTACCTGTTGCTGACAGTAAACATCTCTTCATCTTGGTTCATGACAACATGATCCAGGGGGCAGTACTTCTCCCCAGTTTCCTGATCATGAACCACTGAATGACGGTGACTGAATGTACCTCTTTCAACATCCTGACCACTCAATCGAACATGGTTGCCTTCTACTAGAAGTGTGGCAAAAGCAAGAGCCTCTCCAACAGCCCAATCAATTCCCTCCCCTGTTTCAATCATTTGTAGACGTTGCTCATAGACCTTCTTTACAGCTCTGTGAGGCTTAAAATTTTCTGGAAAGGTGGTAATTGCTTTGCCTACATTCTTCAAGATCTCAGGTTTCACTCTGCATAACAGCATAAAGATTTCAATATAAAAATGCAAAAAACAAGGCAGCCAAACAAAATCTAGAACTAGTAAGTTGCCAGCATACCCAGTGTTTCTGACACGTGAAAGCTGTTCAGGTGACTTAAACCCGGTCCAATGAGATGAAAGCCAATCTCTTCTTTTAGGAACATAATCTTTGCTTGCCAAGAATTCTTCATTGAGGATTGAAAGGACCTTCTCCTGTATCCTGCTAATATCTTCTTCGGTCACCTGCCCAGATTCTAAGAGTTTCTTTTTATAGATCTCCAGTGCTGATGGATGATTCCGAATAACCTGGTAGATCCCCAATCAGAAATGTCACAAGTCTGATTGACACATCTCAAGAGAGAAGTTGAATGGGTAGTACCAACAGAAAATAGGATTATATTGCCACAACAACAACGAAAAACATAATGCAAAGTAATATATATATACATATATATATATATATATGCTAACCTGATACATTTTGGGTTGGGTAAAAGATGGTTCATCGATCTCATTGTGCCCAAAGCGACGATAGCACACTAAATCAACCACAACATCTGAATGGAAAGTCTGGCGCCACTCAGCTGCAAGTTCGCACACATGAACAACTGCCTCCATATCATCTCCATTTACATGGAAAATAGGTGCATTCAATGCCTTGGCAACATCAGTGCAATACTGTGAAGATCTTCCTGCCCTAGGATCAGTTGTGAAAGCGACTTGGTTGTTCACCACAATATGTATGGTCCCACCAGTTGTATAGTTTGGCAGTGCACTAAGATGTAGAGTTTCATACACTACACCTTGTCCAGCGAAGCTACCATCACCGTGAATCAATATTCCCATGTTCTTAGTCCTGTCAGAATCATTGGAGTAATATTGCTTGGCTCTAGTTTTTCCAACAACAACAGGATCCACAGCTTCTAGATGACTAGGATTTGCAACCAAAGATAGATGGATTCTCTTTCCACCTCTTGTTGGACGGTCATAAGAAGTTCCCAAGTGATACTTGACATCACCAGTTCCAGTGTAGAGCCCAACTTCATCTACAGGTTTTGTGCCACCACTAAACTCGCTAAATATTTGACGGAGTGGTTTCCGAACCACATTACCCAGTACATTCAATCTTCCTCTGTGAGGCATTCCAATAACTATGCTCTCAACCCCAAGATCAGCTGACCTATCAAACATCTCCTTCATTCCAGGAATCAAAGTCTCCCCACCTTCAAGTCCAAACCTCTTAGCTGTCGTCCACTTAGTGGCCAAGAAGTTTTCAAACTGCGTACTCCATATTAACCTATCAAGAATAACTTCACGCCGCTGACAGTTGTACTGCATAGATGTTGGGGTTTCAATCTTGTCTCTCAACCAGTTGCACTTTTCACGATCTGCAATGTGCATGTACTCATACCCAATGCTCCCACAATAAGCCTGCTCAAGCCTGGTCAATATGGCTCTAAGAGTCTGCACTGGACGGTTTTCGGACAAAAATCCAGCCATCCTCCACACTCCCAAAAAGAATTCTCTATCAAGATCAGCATCTGTGAAACCATATAGAGCAGGGTCTAAATCATCTGGGATTTCTCTTTCTTCCAGCCCCAATGGATCCAGCTTGGCTTTCATGTGACCATTAACCTGGTAAGCCCTGACAAGCAACAACAAACGCATACTCTCCTGAATAGTTTGGCCTGAAATTCCAGGAGAAGTAGCAGCCTGACCCACAAAGTTCTTAAAGAAATTGTCCCACGATTCATCCACGCTGTTTGGATCAGTTTCCCAGGCTCGCTGAAGCTCCTCTAAATAAACACTACTGGTCCCATCTAAGAAGTTATCAGTTAGCTTAGAGAGGGGCACAGGACGGGGGACAGGGGCAGCTTGCGCCTTTGACTTAAAGACTGTTGAATGAAAGTATCTATTCTGAGGGGGTATAACCCGTGATCTCGTTGCATATGATCCACCCTGAGATAAAGTCCTCCTGATAGCAAGCCTTGCTACACCAGAACCCGCTCTAAACCATGCCATAGCTGTCAGTCCACACAAACCCAATACCACCAATTCTTCAAAGACTATATACTATATACCTCCCAGGCTCAAAAATCAATCATAAAAAACATGTACTTCTGCCTTGTTGAAGAACACCTGTTAAACAAAGAAACAAAGAAATTAAAGCATTACTATCAAACAGTAGCACTTAACCACTTTAACAACTGAAAAATGACGGCACTGGACGCTGAAAAAAACATAAATAACAGTGATTAAATCCTCTATTAAATCTGGCTTTCAAATAGGAGATAAATAAATTGACTAATAAAAAAAGGTGAAGCAAAAATAATATCAGACAATAGTGCTTAATCACTCAGCAATTGAACAAAAAGACTGGATTCAATCAAAGTCAATAAATTCTCAAACATTTTGGATTCAGGTAAAAAAACGCAGGTTACAGATTAATCATAACATTACAAGAAAAGGAAATAACATCTGCATAGCACTGTCAAAAACATACAGAATAAGCACGATTTGAGCTCGAGTGCTGTAGATTTGCAGGGAAACATTGTGAGGGGAAAAGGCGAGAGAGAGAAATGCGATTGGACAGAAATAAAATGCGTACCGGAGAGAAAGGGATGGAAACCTGACAAAACCCTAGCGCCGTGAAAAAGCGATTATGCTGTCTTGAATCCAACAACAGTGTGCTCTCGTTTTCTTTCTTTCCCAGTATTCTCGAAGCTGATTATTATTATTGTTGTCGTTGTTAATTCTTTATTTATTTGTTTCCATTTATTATTTGCTATTTCCTTATTTATTCATTGCTCTGTTTTTGACTGATATAAGTTCGTCTTGGGGTCAGGCCCATGAAAGCCCAACAGGGTTTTCAGGACATTTTGTGCTGTTGACCTGGCTTTTCATGTACACTAATAGTGCATGCTGGTATCACATTTTCGCTTTATTTATCTTTAAAAAATATTAAATTAATATTTTATTTGTTGTTTTTTAATAATTTTAATATACTAATATTAAAAATAGTTAATATCAAAGCGGTAAATAGTTAATTTAAATGGTGAATATTTCCTATAAAATATCAAAGCTAGAGAGGAGCTTGGTGTGCTTAATTGCAAATCACTAAATTTGACTTAAAATCAAATCTGTAAAGCACATAATAAGCACTAGTTTTTATCGTGCCTTAATTCTGTACCAAATAAAAATGATGGAAATCTAAAACACGAAAAAAAACACCGTGGTTTTGAATAGCCAGCAGGGTAATAGTTTATATTTTCATTTTTTTAGAATAATAATGATGTTTTAAGTTGCGTTTGATTTTATAATAAACATGATAGATAAAAAAATGTATTTGGTTTGAGAAATAAAAATCGAGATATAAAATAAATTTAATTTGAAATAATTTTAAAATAATCTTTATTTTATTTTCAAAACAAGAGATAGACATTGTGAGTTCTGACTTGTAATATTACTTGTTCAAACATTGTCGGTGCATAAATTAACATCGAATAAATGGGGTTTTTATTGATTAATCAAAAGTCAACAGGCCAAGCATACGGTACGCATGCTTCGCGTATTGTTCGATGATCAAATAACCGAGCCACTTCACAGGTCAAATCTAAATTCCACAACTTAACTCAAGGAGCAGTGCAATATGGACTGAATTTTCTTGGCTGCGAAACCTTTATTGTTCGCTCGCTCACACCTTCTATCAGGTTCGACGTGGACATTCTTGTGTTCAACCTTTGCAATTATGGTGTGTAGCGAGTAGGTACGTGGTGTCGTTAAACCCAAGAATTAAAGATGGTTTACCACTGAATTTAAGGTGGCCTTACTCGTTAGGTTTCTGGTAAGCACAGGCATAGCCGATTAAATGATTTTGCTATTTTTTTAAATGAAAAAAATAAATATAAGATGATGGGATACATTATCAAATCTATACAAGATGATGTAATGCCTCGTCATTCTTCAGGGTCCCAACTCGAAATTTTTGGTCATCTATCATCTATCCCTCTCCTCTCCTCCAATAATTCAGTCTTTTGGCGGACTCGTACGCTGACATTCAGTATGAAACGGCCAATATAACCGGCAAGTAGCCAGCCACCGATGGCAGCAGCAAGGCAGGCTATCGCACGAATAAATGAATTACATTTTATTTTCCCAGTAGAGTGTTTGGGTGGTAGCATTCAAAGAGGCGCACGCACGAAATTACAAATTCTAAAGAAACATAAGAGAACACCAGGCATCTTATAGGAGAAAAGAGCTAAATTTGAATTATCCATCTACATCAAGTCAGTCATCGAGTTGAAGCCCCAAAACGACAGGAAGGGAAAAGGAGTGATATATTATAAATTCCACATGTTGAGAGAATAAATACTGCTTTAAGCACACTAACGTTGGTATTCTAGAAAAATAACAGGACACAAATACATGTACCCAGCACAACGTCATCAGCATTAGTCTGACACCGCAATGGGTGCCACTTGCATAACCTTCACCCTTGGTTCATATCTTGATTCTCCATTTATGATCCACAGCAAGCTGACTTTTGGGCAGCTTGGCCACCATTTGCTGCTTGATCTGGTTGGTTAATCCTGATTGTTTGAGGCTGGTACCACCAGACAAAGGGAGAAATACATCAATATTTGTGAAGAAACATGGGGGCAGAAAACAATTCCCCTGGAAAATGGTACTATAAACCCATTTTCCAACTAGGGAACTAATTGAAGAAATTAAAAGCAAACGTTACCTCTGCCCTGGAATCAGTTTCTGAGATCCTTTGCTTGATATCCCTCGCAATTGAAAAGAAGACCTCCTCCACGTTCAAATTTGTCTTGGCACTCTGCAGAAAATACTCTGGGTATAAACAGAAGATAACAGATAAAGCAGTGACGATTCCAGTCTAGAAGCATATTTGCACTTACAGTTTCAAAGAACTTGATCCCATACTCATCAGCAAGGGCTTGGCCCTTGGAAGTGGGCACAGCCTGGAGAAACACAAGAGGAAGGTCTTTCCTAATTATCATCAATTGAGTATATGCACAAACACTTACAGGAATTGAATGAGGATCCCTAATGTAACACCCTAAATTACAAGACAGAACAAGACTCCTCCACACTTCTAGGGTGCAAAAGAGGGCTCATCCCATAATTAATGAACTTGCAATCCAACCCACCAAGTTAATGAAACAAACATTTCCTACAGGTAGTAAAATACAGTACATACCCTTTTGCTTTCATCCATGTCTGCTTTGTTTCCCACCAGTATCTTGTTGACATTGTCAGAAGCATGTTGTTCAATGTTGCGAATCCAGTTCCTAATATCTGATCATAAACAGAAACTAGCTCTATCAGAAATTCAAGAATAAAAAACAACAAAAGAAAGACCCACAAGACGAAGGAGAAGCTCTGCTATATCAAAAAGAAGATCTTCCACAAATCCACCTCGATGAAACAGTTATCAAACAATAAACAGATTTTGCTGGGTACCCACACCAAGAAACATAAAATGCGAGAAACACACGATGAACAGAAATCAAGCAAAACACAAGAACAGATATGCTGGTTACCCACACCCAAAAACAGAAAATGCAAACAACACACATTGACAATAAAACAATAGCAAAATGGATAAAATATTGAAATTTCTTCAAATCCGAAGGCTAAAGGTAAGGCAATAAGAGAATTTACTATTGAAAGATGATTCATCAGTAACATCATACACGAGCAAAATCCCCATGGCTCCTCGGTAATAAGCTGCATAAGAATACAAAGCACTTAAGCAACTCCAGCACCATCTAGAGATCAAAAGAATTATATTAAATGAACTGACATAAGCCTCCAAACTCAGGCCTCTCCATCATGTACGCAAGTTAATACAATTATTTCACCACCAACAGCCTCGTGAGACTTGGAAAATTTCCAAGGTTGGATATCAACCTGATGGAATCATCCTAACTATCTGGGATTCTACATTTTAACTCGGGAGTTTCCACTTTGCCCTTTTTTCTCTCCAACAGGTTATTTTTACTCAGGTTTTATAAAGCATTTCGTTTATCTCCTACATGCATAAATTAATAGGTTAAACAGCTGGGTGAAGTCACTCTACAGCCTCCAGGCTCAAAAGTGCAGAGTCATGATGCAGTCTACCATCCCCACCATCATATGATACACTCAAATCAGGCAAGGATAGTTGCATCTATGAAAAATGCCATAAATTTTACAATAGAGAGAATTTGTAAATGCAAAACACATACCTGTTGTGATAGTTCGGAAACGCTCCTGGCCTGCTGTATCCCAAATTTGCAATTTAATCCGTCTACCATCAAGCTCGATGGTTCTTATCTTAAAATCAATGCTGTTGAAGAAAAGTACAGATAAAGGATAAGATAAATGCTTAACAAACAGAATCAAAATGAAGTTTCTAGCCATCAGCACATCATGATTGGGCTCTTATGCCAACAAATTTACATATATATCCAGATCCTCAGCTAAGGAAATTGTCTGGAATGGTTATGAACACAGCCAAAAGTGGGAAGTTAATTTTTCAACTTCATTTGCATCACTACATTTTAAGTTTTCCTCAGACATAATGAAACTAACTGGTGACTTGAAATCCAGTAACCCTCGATTCTTCCCTTGTAAATTACATGAGCAGTCCCACAGTGCTTCTTATCATTAACCTAAATCTCTATATTTACATGTCCAGAGATGGTAAAATATTTTCACAATATAAAAATAGCAGAGTTCTCAGGAACGCAAACCCAATGGTGGTAATGAAACTGGTTGTGAAGGAACCATCAGAAAAACGCAAAAGCAGACAACTCTTCCCCACGCCTACAAAGACATTGACAAGAACTGGGATGTCAATTAATCACAAGAGACAGAAAAACAAAACAAGGCATGGTATGTAGATCAGCCCATAATGCCGGGATTAAATTCCCCCAGAAACCACATAGATTCACATTACTTTTAAAGTCAGATGGAAACAGACAGGAAATGAAGCAGCCAGCAAATACTAATGTAAAATATTAGGTTTAACTTTAAAACAAATCCAATCAAAAATCGGTATCACTGGTCAAAATAAAACAAGTGGGGCAAAGGACATTTTGGGGACGTTTGATAGATTCAAGAGTGAAAATGAGATATTACATTTTAAATGAACTAAATCACTCTGCCTTTTGTGCTATTAAGACTCTGTTACAAGTAGATTCAACTTGTAATAAAATTAAAATATAAATTCCACTTGGGATTGCAAAGAAATCCTATTTCCATTCCATTCTCAATACTTGGAGATCCAGATGCACCGCTATTCTAAAGAAACAAGAAAGACAAAGGGTGGAACTTATACAAACTAACCTGTGATGCATTTAACGCAATTCAAGTCATTCAAAATAGAAAGAATCATAATTTACCAAAAACTACTGAATGACAACTCAAGTATGTCTAATTTTGTTGTCTTTAATCTTCAAATACTAGCATCTACCAATTTCTCCAGGGAATCAGCATAAATGACTCTAAGTTAGGAAGACAAATCAACCGGGCAGCTGGCTACTATACAGAGACAGTCAGAGTTACTGCTTTGTTTCTTTTACATGCTAAACTCAATTCTAAAGACCACGTTTTGGTAAAAAAAAATCTACCATATCAGTTACATGCATGCCTGGGGTTATCTGCAGCTTCTCTTTTGGGAAAAGTTGCCCGCAAACACAGATAGGAGCTCATTTACAGGTCCACATCTTCTCTACCAACGAAGCAGAAAAACCACAGACCATCTAGGATTCATTACCACAAAGAAATCTCCTTCTCCTTGAACATTTCTTTTATTATTATTATTAACTTTAAGCCACTTATCACCCGGTTTTTCTTGATGGTTTCCATGGCACCAAAAAAATCAACTGTGATCCGACAATTGGCCATTAGATTATGTTGAACTTGGGCTGTATGTAACCACTCTTGAATTTATCTATTTTATTTTTTATTTTTTGTATGAATTTGCATCTGCAAATGCAAGTTCAAACAAGGATTCTGCGTGCTCCAAACAGAGAGCACCATCTCTAACTACATGAAAGTGTCTCTTCAAAAAGGCCAACTCTTGGCAAATGTAAAAGTCTTGCCTTGCAGTTACAATGGTGCATGTATGGGTCTAGATTGCTACTATTTCATGCAAAAAGGCTAGAGTATAGGGGTATCTTTATAATCCCTCACTCAAAACCCCATTTTGATGGGGAAATGAAGCAGATAAACCAAGTCAAAATGCGGGATCAAATTATTGGCAAGTTAAAACATTGTTTTTAACCCTCGTTGTGACACAAATGCTCCATTCCAGCATCGCCTGATCTAAGACATGTAACCAATCTAAATAAATAAAAAATCAAAACTGCCTGGACACGATATGCTCATACTTCAAAGCATAAAAGGAAAACCTGTGACTTAAAATTTGGAAAGGATGATGACAGTACAGACAAAGAAGCTTCCAGGTTCTCCAAGCATATGCACAGACAATGTAAATGAAAACTAAAATAAAATAACATTGTCATCCAAATATATGTATTATGTATGGAGCCTTGATGCTTTCATAGAGTTTCTGTCATGCCACGCACATCCAGTTAAGACCAACTGCCACAGGCTCTATGATCGATTAAAACACTACATTAAGGGTCCTGCTTACCGAAATTCAATTCACTACTCACGCAAACACAGGTTTTAAGGGTACTCAGGCAGACATTAAAAAGAAAAACCCATCACTTGTCAATTTCATGCATGCAATAAAACAGCAATGTGAATGCTATGTACAGCTATAAACATGACCAGTGCCGTCTTTTGATGCAAATGCTTATTAAAAACCGATCCCCACATCACCAGATCATAAACAAACACCAATTAAGCAAACCCTCAAATGGTTACACCCATACAGATCAACATTCCTTAAATCCAACACAAGATCACAAACACCATACGAAACCAAAAAATAACATTTGTCAAAACCTTTAAAAAAAAAAAAACTTAGATCACCGAATCACATTCCAAATAAAAAACCCAGTAGGGGAGGGGAACCCTTTCCAATCCAACAAATCAAAACCAAAACCCACAAAAAAAAAAAATAGTAGAGAGAAAGAAAAAACTAACCGCTGTCACCAATCAAGAGAAGCTTAATCAAGTAATCATAATCAGCACGAGCCCTTGCTGGTGGTGCAGCCATCGTCTGTTTTCCTCTTTGAATTCCGAAAAATAAGAATAAGAATCCCTTGTAGATGAAACAAAAACAGGATCAAAAAATCGAAAGCAGAGAGAGAAAGAGAGTGCCTTTTTAGGTTAGCAAATGAAGGGAAAGAGAGACTGTCTGATTCGTTTGGGACTTCTTGTATCTCTCCGCGTGTATTCCGTTTCCAATTTTCTACAGTTGTATTCTGCCAATGACAGTTAACGTGGACTTTTTATAAGGAGGGCTTGGCTGTATTAGATCGTTCCTCTTTTTTGAATATTTTAATCATTATGTTAGCTTCAATCATGCTGTCTTCGTTGAAAAGTTTTTGCCCTACGCTTCGAGGACTAACATTGTAGATGTGTTTTCTAGTACAGTGAAATTTCTTTTTAAGAAAGAAAAAAATAACGTTTGTGATTAATGCGATAAATTAAAAACATATATAATATAAACCGGTAAATTGTAAAAATAGTTGTGAATACTAGTTATAGACTACAGCAAAATATCTATCTTTCTAGTTAAGAATAAAAATAAATACACGTGCAAATATTCGTGTAAATATTTTATGTTAATTTTAATTTTATATATTTTTGGTTATTTACATTTGAAGTATATAATTTTTATTTTTATAAATGCATCATTCCATTCATTTGTCAAAACCCATGGTGTCCTGACGGAGCGGTTAGGCGCGCTCTCGTCGCTTACGAGGTCTAGGGTTCGACCTCTCTCTTCGTCTGCAGCCAGCCTTTTGAGGAGCACTTGTCACCCGGTGCGCAAAGGGATTAGTCTGGGCCAGCGCTCAAGATACCCTTGGTTCTACCAACAACAAAAAAAAACATGAAAGAAAACAATTAGTGATGAGTTACAATAATATTTTTAAAACATCGTGAAACTTTAGAAACTACCAAAAAGATTAATTACTGATTTTAAAAACAGTTAAATGAGACAAATTAAAAAATATAAGAGAAGGGATATTGATATCAAAATAGATTTTATATATATATATATATATATATATATATATATATATATATATATAAAAGGAAAGCTAGTGTTGTTGAGCCTTAAATGACTTTCGGTCTAGAATTAAAATATTTAGGCACTTTGTATCCTCATCGGAATCATTACTAGCAACTTTTTTATTATTATTTTTTGAAATTTAATGGGTTTTTTCTCTTTATTAACCAAAAAAAAACTAAAAAATGAGAGAAATAAACTTTAATATTAAAATTAAAATTTTGAAAAATAAAAAGGACCAATTACCTATAAACTAAAAAATATAGGGGTTAAGATAAAATTTTTATATAAAATTCTAAAACACCACTTATTTTATCCTTTTTTCTATTAGATTCTTTGACTTTCAATTCAATATTTTCTTTTGCAATTAAGTGCTAATAGAAGACTCAAAATTATTTAATTGTGCAAAGAAAGAGTTCGAGAATTAAATTGATTTATATATATATATATAAAAAAAAAACATTACTCCAATTTTAGCTTTTGTGACCACGAGGCTTAGTTTGTGTTGATAATTATACAATAAATAATATAATGTATAGTGTACATGAAATTACTGTAGCTCCTTGTTTATACAACAATTTTTGTTGTTGTTGGGATGATCGACATCTGACTTTACAAGCTAGCAATTACATCGAGATCATTTTAATGATCGGTAGAATCATGGGATGTGAATTTCCATCAACAAATCCAGTCTTCTTGTCATCTAAAGTTTTTCACCATGAAAAAAAGGGTGATGATATTAAAAAAAAAATTAAAATAATATAAATCAGATTCAAGAAAAAAAAATAAAAAAATTGTTTTGAAATCTAAAGAGTTGTGCATAAAAATTATCGAGAAGAGAACAAATAAAAATAAAAATCATTAACACCAAATTAAATATTAATAAGCTACACAGATTTTTTAGAAACGATGAGGTTATCGAGACGATTTAAACGCTAACTTGAAAGTCATCATTTGACCATTGAATATCTTTTTACAGGCCATCCAAATGACGTGACCATGTCCATGCTATTATATATACAATGCTCATGTTAGCCTATTTTTATATAAAAAATATTATATATATATATATATATTAAACTATCAAATTAACCAATTATAATAGAAAAAACCATAATGAAAATATAAAAATACCATTACACATAAGCTAATTAAAATTTATTTTTAATAATAATTTGATCATTTGAATGTTCATTAAAAAAAGCTAGAATACAAAACCAAGCTTTATTTTTTAAATGTTTTTAATTTTTCCGATGCAATGTTCACAATTCAAACAAGATAAAGATATACATGTTCTAATAAAACTTTTAGAGTTTTAGATTTTATACTGTGAAAATAATATAGATATCTTGATTTTTAAAATATTTTTTTATCCAGTAATCCAATCAAATTGAGCGATTAAAAAAATTATCGTCGCAATCAATTAAAAAAAATCAACTAGATTATTTTTCCTTTTCTTTTTTCGAGGGGATTTACTGGGGCCTTCAGATCACAAAGGCCCGCTTAAACCACGAAGGCCATGGACTTTCTCGAAACCATATCAAGTCCAAAGCAAGAACGAGGCCCATTGATACTGGACATGCGAGCTCAGGTGCGCTCCTACTCAAGCACAACCTTAAATGGCCCAGCAACAAAACCCAGGCTCATAACCTTTTAGTCTGGTCCAAAATTAAGGTCTCCCCGTGTACTCCATAGTTGTTTTTCTCGACAACAACCAAGCACTCTGTTTCAAATGAATGAACGATTATCGTAAGCAGGGTAGAAACCACTGGCCTGTACGATGCATGTAAATATTTCTTTCAATTCTCTATTCATTCAAAGAGAAATTGCGTGGTGTTTTTATAAAATTTAAAGGTACAGCTCGTACTGCATTAATTTAATTCATAGCAGAAATTCCCACTCGTTTAAATGGCCTATAGTACATAAGCATAGGCTATATTAGGGTGAAATGTCAAACACGAAAGTTGTTCGAACTTGAGGCAGGCAGAGTGAAGCACAATTTCTAATTTTTTCGGACAACAAACGAAGTCCAATTGTTAAGGTTAATTTGATTAATCACGTCAGGAATTACATCAGACCAACAACAGGCAAAAAAGCCAAAAACTCTGTACGATCAGCAATGCAGCGTATATCCACCAGCTCCTGACGCGAAGGAACACCGAAGTGACTAGCCAGAATATCTTGCGTATATTCCACAATTGCCTGATGCCTCTCTTGAAATATTAAAAAAGTGGGCAAAAAGTAAAGCAATGACACTACAAAAAAGTTGTGCTTCAAAGCATATGCTTAGAAGATCCTCTCCCACACCACCACCACTACAAAAACCCCACCACCCCCCCAAGAGATATCCCTTCAATCCTTTCCATGACTCTTTCTCTCCAATACTTCGGTCTCGGCATGAATCCTTCCTAGAGCCCCTATACATGGGCGGTTTCAAGGCTGGTGGTTGCGGGGAAGGTGGCAATGGAAGCGGCGACAACGAGGAAAATGAAGAGGATTATTATGTTCAAGTAAGGTCATGATGGTTTTCACACCGTTAGGGCAACTATTACCTTTGGCAATGTATCCACATCACTATGGCTTGACATATTATTAGGCCATTTTTAACATATTCTATCATCCTTGCATTTACTCGTATATACTGCAAAGGAAACGCTCGAGTTCAATTTCCACATGCCTTCTTTTATTTCATTTCTGTTTTGTCTAGGGTTTGAATTATGCCACTGTTCCCCGATCGATAAACAGCTTATGTTTAAACACAGTGTGAATAGGGACCTTTTTTGTCACCACAATTTATTTTTCGTGTCATCCCTGTTTCTTCTTGCAAAACTGAAAACATAGACAAAATAAAGAGCTGTAGGTTTTACAACCATCCTCTGTTCCCGATTGTCATCTCAACTCAAAAGGCCATTGGTGCGAGGTGGCCAATAGACTGATTCACTGAAATGCCACTGGGTATTTATTGGATTTTACACGATCGCTATTTAACTCGAGCTCTGCGGTCGACAATTGCACCGAGTGATTAATGGAACAAAAATAATATAGACGTTGCTTCCATCAATTATAACCTACCATTAAGGCGACATCAAGAGAAAAATTCATCCTGATTGGTTCTCCTAAAATGGTTTCAAGGATAGCATCCAGCCAGTTAGATCACTTTAATTAATCGTTATAGACAAATGGCGGTGCTTCAAGCGAGAGGAATTTATTAACTCACAGGTCACAAGTGCATTAACAGGGCTACGCAGATATTGGGTTTCGAGTTCTCTATGCAGACCACACCTAATTAGAAGATGCATGCGGATTGCCATGGAAGCCCAGTGGCTTTAACTAAAGAGAAAACCCAGCCCCACTTTGCTGTGTCAATTCTCTAATCCGGTAAATCATGCATTTTCGCCTAATATTTCATAACATTCATCCCTCCAATCTCTGATTCTAAACGATAATTCACTACCAGAAAAATAACACAAAAACCTACTTGCCTCACACTAAAGAAGCTAGAACACGGATACCATCAAGCACGGTCAAGTATAGTTTAGGTAAGAACTGTTTTCCAGTGACGGTTTAAGAAAAGTTAGCATGTAAAAGTGCTTCCCTGTATGAAAAATGAAAGCCCACCACTCCATGGGAAGATGAATATGCATTAGATCCTAAATTCTGGAAACTAGAACCAGTAACAAAACATCTCAATACTTTTCAAGGATCAGATTCAGATTTCAATTCCCCGCATGAACATGATAACCAACGTAAGCTGCTATTAGATAGATGAGAGCTACAAAACACATCGGTGACTTAATCAATGTGAACACAACATCTAGACTATGGAAAAAGCATAAAAACAAACAACGCATGGGACAAAATCCTATTGTAAACAAGTCTCAACATACATCCAAAAAGTTCTCATAAATGGGACACCTCGCTCTCAAACCAGGGTAAACCCAGCTTAGTAGAAGAAACCAAGCACTTTCCCACCAACATTCTTCCTTCTAGCTTCCTCATGGTCCATAATACCAGCAGAAGTTGTGAGCACGATGTATCCAAACTGCAATGACAAAGTCATTAATGTACAAGTCAGCACAGCAAAGCCATGAACAGAACCATAACAGGAAACAAGAATAATCACCATTGATTAATTATAGTTTACTTATAGATTCCATCACATTACATATCCTCATACAGATAAATACTGATATGAACCTCATCAAAATTTAAATCGGTTTTCCACATTGGTATGAAGGCATTTGGTTGCATGATCCTGATGCACCCCGTTTGCAGACATGATATTTGCAGAAAAAACAGATATTGGAATAGAAATTGAAGTGAACTCGTGCAATTCATGAACTGACCTGTCTTGAGGGGAGCAACCTTGCAGTCCAGGTTTCAATCTCCTTAACACCAACATCAAAACGAGGACTGATAACCCCACATTTGTTCAACCTTCCATTTAGTTCGACAACAATTTTACCAGCCCTGTGATCATCAACGAACTCAAACTCACCAATATAACCTACAGAGCAGGAACCAGAAAGAATTACATTTTATTTACAAATCCAAAATGAAACAACAGCTAGAGAATACGAGTAAAAAATGGATCATTACCATGCTTTTGCATCACCAACAGAAATTTGATGATCACCTTTGAGGAAGGCCTGATCATGACTTGCCGCTTCCCACGTTTCTCTGCATTGTACATGCTCTTCAGAGCATCATTCAAAACACTAACTCGCACCATTGTTACTGCTGCTACACAAATTTAACAAGGACAAAGTCAATGACTGCCTAAAGATTTTGAAATGCACATTACAAAATGTGTTACAGAAAGCAATTACAAAACTTTGTTTTCTACTCTTCAATCACAGCCATTTTAGGACAAGGTAACTAAACCCAAATCTCAATTCTACCTATTTGCAAACTTTAAAAAGAAAAAGAAAACAGAAAATAAATTGGAAACACAGAACAGGCTATAGAACAAGCTAGAGAAAACCAAAAAAAAATATTAAATTCGAATTTTAGAGAAAGCTGATCACAAAAAACCAAAAGAAAACATAAAAGAAATCAAGTTTAATCAAAACTGCTCTTTTTTTAGCCTTGGATGGCATATAAGGAGTTGATACAAGAAACCAGGCTTCAATATTTCCCTTCTCATTTTCTATCACCAACAGAACAAACAGAGCTGATGAGATCCGCCTAAACCACATGACTACACAAGAATTGATCCGGAAGGAATCTTTAAAGGGAAACACACACACACAAACAGAAGCAATACTCAAGTCTGTTGAGCTACGATGAGAAAAACAAAATAAAGGACAATGCCATATTATAAAGATCAAATCAAAGAAAAGATTGGTGGAAATCCATGAATTATCTAAGACGTACCGGGAAGAGAGGCAGAGAGCGATCTGCAGAGGCGCCTCCTAGTGAAAACAGCGAGAGTTAGGGTTTCGAGAGACTGAATATGCGAAATGTTGTGTGTGTATAAATGGTGGGTTTTGAGCTGATTTACTGGATTGCCCTCGTATTAGGTTTTTTTTAAAATTGGGCCGAATTTTACATTGTTGTTCGTCGATCGAGAAATATCGGGGCCTAACTAATTAATCCTCTCGTAATGAGTGGATCTTGGATGAGACTTATTAGTGAGGCCCATTAATCAATCGTATGGTCGATGGGCTTTAGGAAACTGATTTAATGAGTTTCCATGGGCAAAGCATATATTTATCCTCTACTGTATACATTTTTTTGGACTTCTTTTTAAGCATTTTTAGACTTTTAATAGGTAAAATAGAGTTCTAGCAATGTACTGGGTGATTTAAGAAACTTATTTTTTTTTCGGGTTTAATGTGATTAATAAATAGAAAAATAATAAAAAGTGATATCAACCTATTTTTTAGATTTTAATAAAAAAATAAAAAATATATTTTAGTGTTTGCTTTATTTTCTTTCATTCGAGATGGATAAATTTGCATTTTACATATTAATGATTGATATATGTTATAATGTTAATATTATATTAAATATACAATGGAAATCAAAAGTTTTAAAATAATCCATGCCTCTTGGTGAATTATATATCACATTTTTTAACTAGTGTTTTTATGCCAGGTTTGGACGTATTATTAAATAAAACCCGGTGTTTAAAGCTGAAATTGAGGGGAAAAAAAGCAAGGAAAAAAAAATTGAGCTAACTCAGGTTAACCCACCAATCTCTTGTGGAAAGAAAAGGAGAAAAAAATAAAAATTAATTTTTAATAAATCAAATTTAAAAAAATAAAATTTAAAAAAACCTAAAAAATACTAAAATCAATTCATATTAACATTCAAAACTGATAACTATGATCATAAGCCCATGACCAACCTCATGGAAGGCAAAAAGTAAAAAGTAAAAAAGCAAAATTCTAAATCAACAAGAAAAGAAACGCAATAGAAAATATCCAAAGTAAGAAAAAGCAATAACAATAATGAGGACCAATTAAGTCTGATATAAAAATAATTTAAAATCAATTTTAGATGATGAAATTAAAAACGAACTCAACTATAAAAAGGATAAAATAATCAAAAGAATAAGAACTAAATTTGATATGAAAATTAAATAAAATCAAATGATGAGATACAAAATTGAAGAAAAAATATAAATATCAAAACAAATAACAATCAAAATAATTGTAATCGAATGGGATAAAAAACACAAATAAAATGACACTTTTATACACTGGCAAGGAGAAGAGAAAGAAAAGAGGAAGCAAGAGGAAAAAAGTATATCGGAGCTCAACCATTGCATCGATGTGTACACGCACCACATTACTAAAAAGATCATGATGAGACATTTCTAACGTCATCATGAAAGGCGAAGTCCGGACATGGGATTACACCGACCGCGCCAACCACTTTTCTTTTCAAATTAATATCTATATTTATAAAAAGATCAAATTGCCTCAAAGTGAACTTGTTAATAACTAAAAAATCAGTTTGATATACCTGCACCAACCACTTTTATTTTTAAAATAATATGTATACCTACGAAAACATCAAATCATCCCCCAGTCAACTCGCTAATAACTGAAAAAATAGTTTAAAGATACAAGAATATCCCTGGTTGCTAGTTTATAAAATTTTGCTTTTAAGAATATAATAATTTTTGCACGTGCTTTTTTAAAATATAAAAATATTGAATTGCTTTAAATCAATCTTTTAACCAAATATGTTTTTAAGTGTAATATAATATTTATAAGGTGTTTTTAAAAAGCCAAGAAAAGAATTATTATAGATTAATATGATAATAATAAAAAAAACTAGATTATCTCAATGGCAAGCTAAATATTTTTTTTGTTGGGAAGTGCAAAATAGTAATTAAAATATTATGATATATATATATATACACACACACACACACACACAGTTAATTCACCTTACATCTTAAGTTTTCTTTTTCTTGGCGCGTGAGTTAAAATGATCAGTATATGGAGTTAAAATGATCAGTCTTGCAGCTCGGAGGAATTTAATCTTTCTTAATTTATAAACTAACTCGAAAATGTTATTATCATCGAACTAAAAATATATATATTAAAGCATATCC
>Ga0307518_10000184_pt1 | contig 47739 bp, 72 predicted proteins | sample 25_EM_MG_FD_203889 | JGI IMG/M metagenome (GOLD analysis project Ga0307518, IMG submission 203889) | Populus trichocarpa ectomycorrhiza microbial communities from riparian zone in the Pacific Northwest, United States - 25_EM | ecosystem: Host-associated > Plants > Roots > Unclassified | place... | reverse complement strand
TACCACACAGCCCACCGTGCGGCGTAGCACAGACCATTCACAGAGCCTCCTCGCTTGATGGTGGTGTCGGTGACGTACATATGCCAAACATCACTGGGGTGCCCCACCAATCAGAGGAATGGAACGTTGTCAGATCCATCAAGGCAGTGTCTTCCACTTTGCAGGACATGTCAATCAAAGCCATGGCATCCGGGTGTGCTAAATGAAACATGGAACTTCGATCGAGTCGTGGATCGCCTTCGCATCAATATACGGCCGTTAACGTTAACACATCACCCCCCTCCATGTTCGAATCGGATGAGTCTCGGCCATGTTGATTCATTCGTGATTCGCTAGTATGGTGCTACATCCAAGGATCATTAGGTGTTCGCGGCAAAATTCATTCGGGTTAGGGATTATGATTATATCCACCCTTCCCATGTAAGTGAAGTACAAAGCTCGGCATAGACGGAAATTGACACACTGACGAGCGTATATGAACCGCGTGAGACAATAAAAATACTGCTCCGCTTGGTCTAGCGCCTACCCACGCACGAGCCCACTGCTCTGAGGCATGGGATCAGGTCTTCGGTGTCCAATTCTAAGGAGTCACATAGTGTCGCTGAACTGTCTATGTTGGCACGTATGCGTACATCCCCCATTTGGTCACTCGCCCTTTTGACAGAGTGTGGCGGTTGGGCTATGTACGTAGCCTATCGCCAGCCGCCAGTGGTGGCAGAAGGGAGTAGCCCGCCCGCTCCGAGGAGGCCGTGGCAGTTGCGTATCAACCTACACACGAAACGGCGACAAGCAAGGTTGATGCGCCTCGATCAAAGGTCAGTCGTACTATTGAAGATGATAAGATAGAGTTTGGGTCGGGCGCGTTCAGCGCCTTGACAGTTTTGTGCCGACAGCCGTCACACACGAGCAGGGACGGACATGATGGACTCCGGGTGGAACGTTCATTAATCATGTGATCCACGGCGTTCGCTGACGCAAAGAAACGTCCCCCCATACGGTTTGAATTTTTGAGTTGTGCAATCGCTTGCAATCGTTTGGCGCCGTGGACGTGCCGAAAGATGACACTATGGCTATGCTGACCAATGACCAATGTGGTTGTGGTTCTATGATGGGAGTCCAGAGCGTCGATGACGGGGATCTCGGTAGTACAAGCACCCCAGGTGGGGTGAGAGGGTGGGTAGGTGATAGGGTGTACAGCGACAGGGGCAGTGAACGACACCGAGGCTGCTGGGATTACGTGTCCAAATAGGATAGCGCCGCCACACACCCTTATCATTCAATCGCTAAATACTCCGGTTTCCAAGGTCCAGGTTGTTGAGTACACTTATCGTGAACGTTATGCAAACTCACATGTCGATTCTCGCCAAGCTTCCCTGTTCATGGTTGATGTCAAAGCACTAGTCAACATGTCCAACCTTTGGTGAGGTTAGCTGCTGTCAGCTGGCCCACCAAGTCGACGGGAAGGAGGTTGCGTCTTGCCCAAACCCACAGAATTCACAACAATTCAATTATCCATCCGACAAAGTCCCAGTCCTACAACGAGACATCTTACAATATTTCATTCTGCCCCTGATTAATTATAAAGCAGCACTCGTCACGCCTCTGGAAAGACGGGTTACTTACATTAATTGCATCCGTTCGCAGGGAAGGCAGTGCAACTCCACATGCTGTTCATGCGGACATATATATTCTATTCAAACACGTGTGCACCCGTACAGGCAGTTTGGGGTCGCAGAAGCGGGCTCAACTGGACACAGGCGCTCTGGTGTGTTGAATATCTACAAATAATTGACCCACACACTGCACCCGTTAAGGAGTTGAAAAACTCAGTTGAGAGTAAAGTAAAAGCATACGGGAGATGGGTAATAGTTATCATGGTCGTATAAGATATGACAGGGTTACTTGTGTATGTGCGAAGGCTTCTGCCTGTTTGTTAATGCGAAACCGCAAGGTTGATGAAAGGTACTTGAAAAGCATGTAGATAAGCCTAAGGGAAGTGGCACAAGAAAACGAACAGCTTACAGAGTCACCCGACTCCAGGGTAAAGATAGAATTAATGAAATGCGGAGATCAGGTAGTTCCAGGTGTGTTTTTAGCTGTGAAGCAATGCAGCATTGGAAGGGAACAATAACCTAATGTCCAAGTGGCTAGGTAGTATTTGGCATGTTTGCTGCAGGAAGTGATCCGGGCCGATAATATGAAAGTTTGGAACACTGGAGCATTTGGCTGGATGCGAAGAGGAGAGGATCGCAACAGAGAGCAGGTAACAAGCTTGGTTTCGCTATCTGCTCAATAACCTGCAGGCGACTAGCCTCGGTCAAGGGTTTGTGCCGTCTAGCGCCTGCTAAAAAGGAGAATCGATGCAGCCAGTAAACTACTTCTTGCGACCTTTCCGAACAGGGGCCGATGTTGCGCCCATTCCCCGTTTTGTGCACTCCGCACAATACCAGTGTTCTGGTAGCGGTTGCTTCAAGTTCACACATGGAAGGTGGAACTGGCAGACTGGTGAGTATGCGTAGACTAACAGAAGTTTGGTACTCACCCATTGATAGGGACACCCAGCGTTGTCGCATGCAATCATCTCGCCATAGCTTAGTTTCTGACAGAAACAGTAGAGCTCCTTGTCTTCCCCTTCTTCCCCTTCTTCCCCATCTACGTCCTCTCCTTCCGCATCCTCCATTCCCTGAGTCTCTTCCGTGTACTCCATCTCGAAATCATCTACTTCCGAAGATACTCCTCGCTTCTTGCGTCGGCCACGCCCAGTTGCCGTTGAGTAGGACGGTGCAGGTGATGGAATCTTGACCGATTCCTGGGCATTTAGCTTGCGCTCTGGAAAGCCCGTCATGAAACCAAATGCTCAACATCATCGGGAAGTGCTCACTTTTATATGCAGGCTCTTCCACCCCGACCCTACTAGCGACGGAAGCCAGACCACCACCTGACGTTGGTGGCACTGACACACCCCCAGAGAACGCATTCCTCAGACTCTCGTTAATCTGCGCTGCAGGATTCCGCCCTCCAAGGACATGTCCCGATCCACTAATACCTGACCCAGAAGACAAAACGGGCTGTGTAGTACCCGCTACGATCGCCACTGGATCATGTTCGCCTTGTAGTGCAAGAACCCGTGCGAGGTCGTAGTCCAGACGCGACCGCTTGCGCGAAAGGATATCTACGATCCGCTCAGCGATTGCAATCTTCTCATCTGCAAGCTGGGCAAGTGTTTTCTGAGCAGAGCCAATCTTTTCTGTGGGAGGCGTAGGAGAGGGTTTGTCCTTTTCTTTCGGCGAGGCGTCTGCGTCAGAGCGGAGGACGTGTCGGATGTATTTGTGGCTATCACGAGCAATTTCTTGCTGGAGTTCTTGGTTTAGGATGAAATTACTGGTTATTGTGAGAACAAGAACGAACTGCATACCTTGTGATTGTGTCTCTTTTGTGCGGAGCTCCTGTAGGAAAAACTGCACTTCACTAGGGATGTTCTCTAGTGCTGTAGCGTCACACAATGAGCTTGCAGTTCAAATGATAGATGTAGCCACAAACTTACTGGAGATGAACTCGGACGCAATCAGCGCTGCTTCCTCCAGATTCTGGACTGTGGGCGTACTCATCTGCACAACATAAATGAAATCTGAAACTCGCAGTTGGCTGACAGAGGAATGTAAATGTTTGTCTCTGTTTACTCAGCGTTTAGATCCAAATACCACTTCCCCAACTCTAGCTCTAGATTTCCACAACCATGGACTACTACAAACGAACTGAACAAGCGCCTCAAATACAGACAACCACGAGTACGGGGACCTCAGCAGTAGCTGGGCCATCGACTCCAGCGCCGACCTCCGCTACATCAGCTCCTGCCCTACCTCATACAGCCGCATCTACGGGACCAGCAGGGACTGTAAACGCTACGCCAACAACGACAACGGCAACACTACCGGTGTCAGTTTCAGGACCGCAGCTAACGAAGAAATCCGATGGACAGAGGGATTACAAGTATGCACAGGAGATCTCTCAGATGGTGTGTTATTCCTAACTTTCACTCTTGTATTGGGTGTATGTGTTAGAGTGCTAAATTAATGCCATTGGACCCGCGAACGAAATGTACGGTATCATATTCATGGTGCTAGATGTTTGTGTTCGGGGAAATTCAGGATCCTAATCACGAGACAGTCAACCTTGTAGAAGACATAGTCCGTGGTCAGCTCATCGAACTTGTACGTTCACTTGTTGCCTTATCCTTTTTTCACGTCACTATACATACTCTGTTTCAAGATCCTTCAAGCACGCGCCCTTGCAACACGCCGCGGCGCACGATTCATAACTGCAGAAGACCTCATTTTCCTCATCAGGCATGACCGCGGTAAGGTCAACCGGCTCCGTACATACCTCTCTTGGAAGGATGTACGAAAACATGCCAAGGATTCTGGTGGCGATGGAGGTGGTGGTATGGAAGTAGAGACCTTGGAGGATGGTGATGGTGAGTTCTCGCATGTGTGCTATATTCTTACTGCGTGAGACTATTTACAAGCCTGCTGGGCACCATAGACAAGCTGGCCGCCAAAGCCCAAAAAATAACAATCAAACTGCCATGGGAAATCTCGACTATATACTCTGAAGTACTTCGACAGGCAGGACACCAATCCGACGATGAAGAAGACGAGGATGACATCGAGGCACACGAGGCGAGTATTCAGAGATTGAAGGAGGCTGACGATGCGACAAGGCAGATGACAAGGGAGGAATATCAACATTACTCGGACTGCAGACAGGCAAGTTTTACGTACCGTAAAGGTACGTGATATCCTTTTGTTTCACTCTTCATCACGACACTGATTTTATAGCCAAACGCTTCCGCGACTTTCTCAACCTCCCCCTTCACCTGGATTTAAGAGCAAATGATGACACTGTTGACATTGTTGGCTTCCTCGCTTTCGAAATGGTTCGGTCCCTCACCCTTGAAGGTCTTGAAGTGAAAAAATCCCTGGAAGAATCATACCTTCGTGATGACTACGCTCCTTCTTCGTCTTCCTCCCTTCTCGGCAAGCGCAAAGCTAATTCGCAAACAGAAGCTGCGAAGCGCGCAAGGAGAGAACAAATGGACGGTGAGGAAGATGATGAGGGGGATGACACGCCTCTCCCGACCAGTTCGCTGTTCTTGCCACCACCTGAGGCACGGACAGCATTGAGACCTGAACATATCCAGGATGCATTTTCAAGAATGCAAGCTGATTGGTCACATCACCGGAGTGCAGGAATGAGGAATTGGCGAGGGGGACTGGTTAGGACGAGAGTTAGTTTGATTTGACATGGAGGCTGGATGGTGTGAAGCACATTTCTAAATGCAACTGCACGGGGCAGAGATCCATCATATCACTCTGCGAATTAGTTTCCTCCTGGTAGGCAGGCATGGAAGATGGCCTTACTTCAAACAATCACTCGCTTCGAGGTCATGTTGTGCATTCGTCCCATCAAAACTGCTGTCGGGGGTATTATGTACCTATGGTAGTATGTATACGGATATAGGAGTCAGGTTTCCGATTAGCTTGTAATTGCATCAATTTAAAAGTCGCGGCTATCGCTTGGCTCATGTCCTCTTGCAAAGGTCAAGCATGGAGATGTAAATTAGTCGCATGCACCACAAGATATTGGTACCTTGGTATTGAATCGATGAACTCCTTTTACAAACGAATGCAGACCGGGTAAATCACTTCTCTATCATCCCTCCAGGATGTTGTCATATTCAACCTCTGCTCGACTCCTTTCACTTGTGCCTATGCAGTCCCACCCACCCATATTGCTGCGATCGCCTGCTTGCGGTATGTCATCCACTAAATATGCTTCCTTTCTCCTTCATTACTTGTCCGAGATGGGGAAGCCTGCCTCGGAAAACTGTGTTCTTTGTCCCGGAAAGCGACTTCACAACCATTGATACAAAGAACCCCCTTCTCGAGGTCAATGCAAGCACGGTTGGCTTTCAGCATATCAAGACCAAGAAGGAGGTCATAGCCCTGGTGCATGTAAACCATTAGAAGAACAAGTGGCAAAGTGCGAAGGAATAGACAAACGTCGACGACTAAAAAAGGACAATCTAACCGTACATCGCCGACTTTAAGCGATGCTCGTACCCTACCAAGAATTCTGGTCGCGCTACCAAGCGCAATACCAGTAAACCGTGTGTCTAAATCTCCCATTATACTTCCATAACCAGTCCGTGATCAGCATAAATAAGAGACACACAAGTTCGCTTACCCACAGACTTTTGCACATTCTGGACTTACTACCAACGCAAGTCGAATCAGTTGGGACGGAAACAGGAAGGGGGATCGACGTACTAGTGGAGTACAATACAGAACAGCCTACCATCGCTTCGACGGTGTGATTCTTTATTTCGACAGGAACACTGACGTCAAGAAAATCAGAATTGATGGCTCACCGCGAACCGGAACGAACATGGAAGTAATGAGGTACTCACTAAAGCATCGTCACCTCCTCAAGCTCATCCGGTTGGCTCACTGGCCCATATCTGTGGTACGAGAGGGGGCTGACGGGCGGGTCGACTGCGCTTTTGACCGGCTCGGGAGCTACACGATATGGAGATCTGGGGCCCACGTTTCGGGTATCTTGTCTATCTATGCCAGTAAATGGGTGTGTTCGCACGAAAGATAGTGTGAGCCAGGCTCTAATTGGTACCAAGACTCAAGGCCACTGACGTTACCACCGATAGCTTTTGGGCCCGCCTCTGCAGTGACAGAATAGAGTTCTGCGTCACCCCTAGTTGTGAAATCCGCGCCTTTGGCTCGTCTAGCCTGCGCCCATCGAAGGAGATAACTTGCTCCGTGACAGGGATACCCGACTGCGCATCGATCACCATTGCGCAAACATCCAGAACATCCGAGTTGGGTAAACGATAATATGAACCGTGCATTGAGAAAGGTACCATAATGAATGTATATTCATACCAGTACAAAGGTTGCAACGCTCACCACTTTCTCGAGGCTAGTCATGACCATTCGGAGGTCAGCATCTACGGGTGCATCGATTGAAATCGTGTCTCCGTCATCCTTTAAAAACGATACATTCATGATTCTGGATATCGTGGCGTAGTACGGTAGTAGTGGCGAGTAGTAGGGAAGGACTGTCAATTCAAATAGGGCGACTACAGGAAGGGAACCCAGAGACGCCACCGCATCACTGGTCGCGAGGAGTCATGGCACAGGAATGATGGTCCCACCAAGGAGCTTTCTTATTTGTCCACCAAGTAGAAAGTCGGACATCGAGATTGAGATGTACTATGATACAGGATTACGGTGTTCAGGAAGGTTACAAAGTTTTAATCTCTAAAATATATTTGCTATGCCGAACCTAGTAGCACCCAATTGCTATTCTGTTAGTAGATGCCCCGGCGTTTCCATCATTTATGCACTAACAGGTTGGTGGTAATATCATGGTTAGTCGTACAGAACCATATAGTCGAAATTTTGCTGACACTCCCTGTGGATGTTCCAATCCATACACCCGCGCCCATTCTGTCTCACCACCTATCTTCAAAAGAACAGCATGCTTGCAGCGACATCCACGTTCCCATTTGCAGTCTCCAACAACCGTATTGCCTCTTCCTTCGATACTCCAAGATCCATCAAAGTCTGAATGGATTTCTCGGGAAATCTAGACGATGTAGACTGTCCCGCATTCGGTTGGCTACCCGATGCGTTGGAGGTTGGTGGCGTAGGGCCCAGTCGTTGGCCACTACCTGGGAATGAGCTCCCACCTAAACTCGATGGCGATCGAAAATGTCCTTGTGTACTGGAAGACGCGAAGTGCTCCGTGCTTGATCTCGTCTCTACTGTAGGTGTGCTGGCAGCCGGCGGGGAATGTGGGTCTTCTATTAGGTCCAGTGCGCGAGCTTTCTCAGGCAGTTCGTGCTCCGACAGGAAATGAACTTCACGGCCTTGGATGCGAAGAACATTTTTCTCGAGGTCGATGCAGGCTTGATGTGCTTTGAGCATGTCGAGACCAAGGAGGAGGTCGACATCGCGGCCCTTCCAATATCCGTTGAGCTTCGATACAGAGAAGAAAGACAGAAACGACATACCTCTATCACGGTAAATGAACAGGGCAAATACAGATCACTTACTTTGATTTGTGCGCTGTGTACCCTGCCAAAAATCTTAGCTGTGCCGACACCGCGCGCGATACCGGAGAATCTCCTATCCACGAATCGCGTGATGCTGTCATGAACCTATTGTCAGTATATGGGCAGATTTACAGGTTCTTATGCTTACTTGCAAGCTTCCGCACATTCTGGGCTTACTGTGAAGATGAACAATGGTTAGATAAGGAAACGATAATAACTAAGGCGACTGGCGTACTGATTGTTTGCTGTGCGCCGCTGTCCACAAAGGCCTTGACAGGGTGTCCGTTGACTTCGACAGGAACACTACCATTATCAGTCAGTATATATGCAAGAACGATGGACGTGGGCTGAACAGGACCACTTACTAAAGCATCGTTACCCTTCCAAACGCCTCGGGTCTATAGTCAAATGCATGCTGCATATTCTCATCTATCTGTTCTTGTCGAATTTGCTCCTCGATTCGTCTCTGCGCATCGACATCAAAAGGGTCCGCGGTAAGTAGTTCAAGAGCACGTTGACGCTCGAGCTCAGCAGCAGCTGTGCGTTGGGAGTGTTCACGGTAGAGATGGGCAAACCGAGCGGGGTCATTTTGAGCTGCATTGGCCAATTCGGGCTGCCTCTGATGTGTAACAGGAAATGGTGGGGGACAAGTAAAGGAAAAGAGGTTAAGCAATATTACAGGAGCGATGGCGTGCAGACTACGCACTTCTCGCAGTTGACTCATAAGCCACGGATCACCCAACACCTGTTCCCGTATCATCTCCGCGTCTGAGGCTCCTGTCTGCCTAGATCATCGATTTATTCCACCCAACGTCATCGGCAGTCCGAAGGTAAGATTGCAGAGGCAATACAAAGAAAAATAATATGAGCTCTGCCCTCCTACAAATTGGCAATGAATATGGAAACACAAACTTTGCCACTGAAGGCCTCCTCCGGAGGAGTAACATGGAATCATGCCCTAACCCCAACTGCTCCATGGTCTTGCTGGTATCGTCAAGTAGACGTCCTTCAAAGTAGATTGTCTGCTCTTCGACACGAATACCCGACTACGCACAAGAGGTTGGTAGGATGCATGATCAATGAGGGGATCCCAAGGGACAGCTAAGAACCCACCTCTGCCTCGAGAAGAGCCATAACATTTCCAAGCCCCATGCCGGGGTCTATTTCAACTGGATATCCATCCCCGTTATCAGTGACAAACGTCAAGTACATGTTAGCTGGGGGCCGGCGTTGAGGAGCGCTAGAGGGGTGGCCACAACAAACGTATCCAAAGTACTCGTCTGTAAAGCAATTCAAAATAGTCAAGCTAGTCAGTAGCTGTGGAGTGGATTGTGTGACCAGTGAGAACAAAGGGCAGCAAGGAGACTTGAGGGCACAGCACGCGACGGAATCACGGTACAAGTTACCAGAGCGTAGTATATATACTAAGAGAACGTCCTGTAAGGACGCGCAAGCCTCCATGACGAACTTATCCGAGAAACGAGTAGAACTAAGTACATAGACGAAGTGCGTACGTCGAGTGATGCTTATTCATAAAATATGGTATTAGTCCTCATAGACATTACTGCCTCACACCCCTTCCACTAACCTTGCACCTTGTGGTCGTTGACCTATTATATATGTAACATACCCCATGTTCAAGCAAAATTTGAGATAAGAATATCAAGGAAGAACTCACAACCTCGATCCTCCTCCGCGGATATTGGACATGAGTGCACTTTCCAGTGCAGACGCTGAAAAGCTAGCATCTGTGACACAAATTGAAAGGGCGAGTTCAAGAAGTGCGTGAATCAATGGTTGGAAGAGAACTTACCGCTCAAGTCACTAAAACTACTTGCAGAACTACCCTGTGTGCTCTCCCCTTCACTGACACCGGGTGCACCATGTCCTTGCCCATGTGTGCGCAGGTGTGAATGCCCTCTCGCATTCCGTACAGAAACAGCAGGCGGCGAACTTGATTTCGAAGAAGTGATATGACGCGCCATGGGTGAAGTCGACAGTGCGATTGGCTGGGCGAACGACTGAAGATGCATTGGATGAGTATGCCCTTGCCCCTGTAGCTGTGTCTGCAAATATGCTTGACCATGAGATGGATTATCGGAGGACCTGTTTGGTATAGGTCGATGTGACGATGGTGAGGTCGGTGATGGAATGGATGGAACCGATCCCTGGGGAGATGAAGCACTTGAAACACTCGCACTATGATCCCTATTTCGGGGTGGAAACCCCATTTCTCCATGACCGAAACCTGTCCTAATATCTTCGCCACTCCATGTTTTAGTAGGGGACCCAGCTGCAGTGACTCCGGATATACCAGCGGTAGCAATGCCGACCGCTGACATCGGCAATGGTGTGCGCCCTCGTACAACCTCCTTCCCTTTGCCCTTGTCCGCGGGCGCAGGATTCCGCACCAACCCAACCATCTCGGTTGTCATCGTCTTTTGTAGTTGTGCAAGCTTCTTCTCTAACGTCTCTCTCTCCTCTGCATTACGCTCTTCCTCCTCCTCCTTCCTTCTTATTAGCTCAGAAGCGTCGCTCGAGTCACTGGATCCGTCTTCGGAAAACGGCGATGACGGTCGTAGCGGCAGGGCGAGGCGCCTTGAGGGAATTCCCTGGAGGGTGGCCGTGGAAGAAGAAATATTAGGGTGTTCTGCAAGGATGGGGGTCTGACCATGTCCTTGCACCTGCCGATGACGGGACTTCGAGGGCGACTTGTGGGTGAGCGAGTTCAGTCGTACCCGAACGCCGAGTGGTGTGGCCAGTTTCCCAGAGGCCGAGAGTGCCCGTGCACTCAGTGTTCCGCCAGCAGCCGCTTTGGCTGGAATGCGGATTGAAAGTGGTGGAACCCTGCCGGCGAGTGCTGAAGTTGGTGCTGCACATGTAGATGCACCTTGGGGAGGCGGTACTCCTGCTGATGACGACGGACGACGAGAGGAGGGTTGCGCGCCGTCAATAGGGTGATGCGCCGATGTTGGTGGTGGCGCGAGGATACCCCGGATATCTTTGAGACCGCGGAGGTCTTCCTCGTAGCGTGCCTGAGCGCGGTAGAGGAGGTATGGTAGAGGCACTTCGAGGTGTTCCGAAAGACCTTTCCCTGTATCCAAGCAGAGATGATCATAAGGACAAAACAAAGGTTCACAGGGCTACGCACAGTCGGTCCCACCATTATCGCTCGTCCGAGAGAGTGCAATTACTTCCCAAAGAATATTAGCTTTCTCCGCGTTCCATTCTATCTATTCACAGTCAGTTACATGCGCGTGCGGTCACCGCTGGGAATTTGGGACGGACGTGAGGGGGTTCTGGTATCGGATGCTCGGGTCTGTTGTAGGGCAGTTGGACAACAACACGGATGCGGGACGGGGCTGGGGTTGGCATTGGACACTGCAGACTAGATATGTTCGTCTTCCAAAGTCAAAGCCTGAGAGGAAACAGCTCTAATAAGTTGCAGCGAGATTCAAGAGACTTCCCCGAAAGAGTTTTTCTCCTGTGTGTTGACTCGATACTATGTCACAATCAAAGCCAACCTTGCTCGATATTGAAGACGAGGACCAGCGACAGAACAGACTGCGTTTGTAACAGCTCTGCATTCTCCCCCCATACCTCTGACCTCCTCACTAGGATCACTCCTCGAGAGATTAAACGATACTTCGTCGAGCACAAATGTATCCACTAACCCACACGACATTCTGAACAACTCTGAACGTAATACGCATCCAGTGGCACCACCCACAGAACGTACGTGTCTAGAACCGGAGGGGGTAAATTTTAATTGTCGACAGTCCTCGCTCGCGTCCAAGCCTTTCTCCCTGCCATTCATGCATCCAATGAAGTTCTCGCCCAGAAAAGTCGGGACGAGGTGAACGTTGAGAACATCGAGGACGACGAAGAACTGTACATCGAGATGGCTAGTTTTTCCCTTGACATCGCGGGGGTCCTTACACGATTGCTCACAATGCTGACAGAATCTAGGACTCGGAGTCTTCGAGACAAAACATAGAAGAAGCACTACGAGCGAAAGCTCCACTGAAAGCAACACATCCTCCTCCGGACCAGACTCACCAGATGTGTCCTTGACTTCTTCACAAAGTGATTCATCTTCGTCCGAGGATGATTCTGGTTCATCTGTTGATATGAAACCTGTGGCATCACGACCCATAAAACCCCTTCCTACCACACGAATTACGAGGCAAATAGAGGTGCAAGTATCAAATTCACAGCCATCCAGTGGCACCTAGCAATGTAGAATTCCTGGAGTCATATAGTAGATGAGGGAAGAGCTGAGGTATTAAAGAAATACACAATACATTTAATACAATAACTTCAAGGCCATTGGTGATATGTATATCCTGTCCATAAATACAGAGACTCGTCATGGGGTGGCATTTACTGCCGACCTAGGTACAACCCATTCTCGTCAGACAAGTTGGCCATAAATGATGACCAGAATTCATTGTCGAAGAAGAACTCAGAATTAAAATAATTAGGATCATTCATTGGGAATGAGGGAAGCGTATGCTGTATATGCATTGGATGACCCTGTGGTGCCACAAGGTGCGGTGGTCCCGCACCACCATCAATGCGTCCACTATTCGGCGGCATATTCGGGTGCACAGTGTCTCTGTGGTTCCCTATCGTGTGGCTGTGAGGAGGCGCATCGGGATGCTGCTGTAGCCTAGTTGATCGACTCGGGTGACGCGGATCGAAATTGGCAAGCTTCCGCCGAACAGACAACACCCCTTCTTCAATAACTCGTGCATATTTCCCAGCACCATGATCCGGTGAGCAAGAGACAAGTGTCAGGCGTTCGACCGTTCGCGCGAGAAGCGAATCTGACGACCCCGGTAGTGGCTCCCCCCTATTCTCAGCGGAGGACCATTTGGAAAGGATGACAAAAAGCGTCGCCAGCGATATCATGGCGAAGAAGTTATCAGGTGCCGCGCTCAGCAGACCGATTTCGTGCCGCGAGAGCATGGTGATCAATACCTCTTCCGCAACCACGAGTGCGCGAGCCCCCCAGCTCATAACGGGCTTAATACCATCGTGTTCAGCGATTTCAAACCACGGCTCCTCCCGGTCGTCGCCTTCGTATACTCGCTTCAACTCCATCATTGCATGTAAGAGGACCAGTAGTCGCATCGTCAGGCAATATATTCGAAGCATTTTGAAATAGAAATCTTCGTTCTCTGCGAGAACTGTAGGTCAGTGTTATTAATGCAAGGGCAATTCCCTGTATGAGTAAGAACAGCACGCACCAGAGAACGGGGATATCAGTCGTTCAATGTTGTCCATGCACACGGAGTGATTGGTTACATCCTTGTAAAACACACCGAGGTCATATTTGGACGGGAGCCGTAGGGAAAGGCCGTCATTAGTAAGAGATAATAGCTGAGAGGTAAGAGTGAGTCGCATATCCCGAGCCAAGGGCACTGTTGCCACTGAGGTGGTGGAGATGGAATCAGGTATCAACTTGTTGCAGTCCGATATTGCGTCACGACCTGTGCTATAACAAAGGCTACGATAACAATTCGTCAGATATGAAATTTGGAGAAGAAACAGGCACACATTGTTTCGACATTATTGAGTACGAACCACTACACGAAAGGGGGTTACTTCATAGATCAAGAAGCCATTGGGTAGACGCACCAACCGCGCTTTATCAAGTGCTTCCATGAGCTCTTCACTTGGGGGTTCATCAGGCTTCTTTTGGTTACGAAGGGTCCTTGCATAGGTCATTGCCTGGCTTAGACGAAGGTTCATGGCCATGCTGACAGCCGTTGCAGCCAACAACCTCCCGTCGCGTGTTTCTCTGGATGTTGGGTCACCGACAGGTCCCCAGAGAGAATGGATGAGGGTGGCATGTATTGCATCCGTAGATGGTAGAGGACTGAATGCCTGTTTGAAAATGGCTTCATCTGCGAGCCGATACAGTTGCGGGGTAACGATGGAACGCGTAGCAGGGTCGAGATGTCGAGATGCGACACAGCACTGAGCCAACTGAACAAGAGGGCTGTGACTATGGTAATTTGGCTGTAGGTTAAGCCAGGGATTGTAACGCTCTTCGAATCTGACAGTGGGCAGAACCTCAGGTGGTTAAGTTCTATAATCGGGATCGTGATACGTACATGTCAGTCAGATGTTTTATGCGTTCTCCGCCAAGTATCTGGAATAAAGACTGGTCAATTTTGTTCTTTAGTGCGTCCTCTCCGTTGACGCCTGAACGGACCAGCGCCTGCATTGCCAGCATGGGCACTGTCGTGCCATCGAAACCACCTGGAAGTTTGAGTAGTCCCCATGGTCGATGCCGCTCAGGTAGGAGTCGCTGTGGATCTGAGAGGTCAACCTCAACTTTTTCCCGGGGTTGATCGGGGAATAGGGATAGCGTGCCGGGCGCAGGACCCTCCCAAGTTGTCGACATGGTCTTTGGAGGATTAAAGGAGTCATCTGAGATGATATCTTGCATTTTATTTGAAGAAAGCGAGATGGATGGCTGTCGGTCAGCTTTGTGTGCATCCAAGACCCTTGCCTGAGGACGTGGAGTGGACGCGCCAACCGGGGGACCATTGCTGTCCCCAAATGAGCAGGGTAGACTGAGCACCTTGCAGCGGTGGCACTGGAGTCCGGAGTCTCCATCCAGCATTTCGCATCGGGTCTTGTGCTTCCTGCATGAGAGACACGCCTGTGCGGCCTTTGCACGTTTCGCTGGAGGTAGATGGGGACTTGGAGCACGTTTTGACCCAACTGTGGATTCAGCAGTGTCCCGCATGGTCGTATGGTCGGGCTGGGAGATCTGAGCGCTCCGGACGTGATATGTAGGCGAGGTTGTCGCTTCGTGTAGTATTCCTTCGAATCTTGTCAAGGTTGCCCAAGGGAGCACTGCAGCCTCGGAGTCGCACGAACTTCCTCCGATGAAGTCCTGGGAGATGTAGGTTTGTGGAGACGGTCCCAGCCAAATTACCTGCAACCAAGGCTGTGTCACAGGACTTGTGTACGGTCCACCACTAACTCAAGTGCCTCGCCACCTCTCTTTGATATCCAACTAGATCGAGTGCTATGTACTACGCCTTTCTACCCGTCCCATGGGTCCAGTACGACCGTATACGAGAAATCTCATTCATGGGCTTAAAGGGATGACCATAAACTCACCTGGCTTGGGGAGACTGCACCCAAACCCGTCTCCACTCTAACCCCGTAGGTTGACCTTTCACATTCTTCAAGTTTCTGGACCAGTCCAGGCTTATGGTTACCCTTAACCACGCCGCTCAGTTCACCTAGTTACCCGCAGAACTACCTGGAAACCCATGCGCGCGACCTCCCTTCCTGTACCCTGGAAAAGGGAAAGAAATGCGAGAGACCTTGATGCCGTTGTTTTTACCACAGGGAGGACCTTCTGGGCACTGTACTCATATCCCGCTTCTGGCTCAGGGAATACTGCGTGGATTCCAACGCTTTGATTCCACAGAACATTGAAATGGTATAGTACAAAGATCATCCTGTCCGAATTGCTGTGAATTACACAGAATTAGGCACTTCATTTCGTTCTTAACAGTGACCTTTGACCTCGTCGTCATGGAATCATTGCATGAGAAAACCAAGCTGTCGCCCACCTTTTATAGAAATCGCGTGAGACACGATGGGAAAGACCCAGTGAAACGGAACAGGCCCGATGATCGACATACTACATAGAAGGGCACGGGACCTCGTCAAAATCTAACACCGACAGTTCGTACATCGACGTCAACGATATCCATTTGCACAAGTCAAATGTACCTTCGCATCGGGATACTTCACGAGTAAGGAAACGGAAGGGAATGCGTTCTATATGACAGGGCTACCTCGGTTCATTCCGCCGAACAACAGCCCTACAATAATTGGACAACAGCAACTCATGTATGCATGGATGCTGAAAACACGGCTCTTCCTGAATTGAAAAGAAATGAATGCCCCAAAACTGGAGGGGATGACATCCCTAAAAACGACTATGTATGTGAGAACCAAGTCCCCTGTCCGCAGTCCATACCTTACAGCCATGACAGAGGTGATAGTCGCACTGGGCGATTGTCTTAATTTCTTTACATAGCATGGAATACTGCTGGCAGCTGCAAGGCACTTGAATTTGACATGCGGGTAACCTCACCAAATCCATGAGGTTTGTCACGCCTGTACCTCACTCCCGTATGGAATACCAGACAATCGTGCTCTCGTGCAACTGCCAAATTTCCCTGTGTTCACGCTCTGTAATGTACGCGACACTCCGTGCCAGGGCCATTCAGGAAGGAGATTTGATGGCACAATGCTATCAGCAAAGTCAGGAAGCCTACCAGCGAGGAGACAGAGCACTCGCTAAGCGGCTCTCTGAAGAAGGGAGGGTGCATAAACAAGAGATGGAGAACTTGAACGCCTCGGCCAGTGCCTGGGTATTCAGAGGTGAGCATTGTATCCTTTGCACATATTGGACATAATATGGCTCATCTGAGGGTATCTACGACGCAGAAAACAACTTGGTACGCTTTCAAATCTTCTGGGCCCGTTAAGACTCACAGATATAGAGAAGGGTAAAGAGGCTGGCCATCAGGTGAACCTCCATGATCTTTACGTTAAGGAGGCTATCGTCTATGCCGAAAAAGCTATAGAGAACGCCCGGGAACAGGGGATCTCAGAAATACGGCTGATTATCGGTATGTCAGTGTCAGCAACATTGGACCTTGACAATTGAACATGTGTGCAGGAAAGGGATTGCACTCTGAGGGCAATGTAGCCAAAATCAAGCCGGCACTACAAGAGTTCATGAAGGGGTAAGCTATCTACTCTCGTGCTCTTAAAGCTACTACATTACTTACGTTCGGGTTTGAGGCGCAATATTCAGGCCAAACTTGATCCCAGTAATATAGGTATTCTGATAGTGCGCTTAACATGATGGGGAATCATGCAAACGGACGCACGGCGTTTGACAAACTGACGACTGCAAGTGATCTGCCAATGATGTACCGATTAGTATTACTAGGCCATAAGCTATGCTCCAGCGTTATTATGTACCACTTCTCTCTTTTTCTCCAACCCGCAGATTACGATCAATGCATGTCCTGGTATGTAAAAGTATGGAAATGTACTTGTAATAACCGCAGAGCCTATCCCTAAAGTCAGACTCTTCATGGGGGAAGACATACACAGTCGTGCTGAAATCGAATGCCATAAACTGTTAACTTCGTGACTCTTTGCGGTTACCGATCAGTATATAACAAACTCCGCGGAATAATTAGTGTACTACCCCCAACCTGTGTTCTAATCATGGATTGCGGTCACAACTCCGGGACTGACAAGGTGGCAGAAATGCAAGAGTTCGTCGCAGACCTTATGACGGATCCTGACAGGGAACAAATCGCTTCAGAGATCATGGGTATGGCTTTACACCAACACAACATCATTCACCTAACACATTCTATGGCTTTGCGGCAGTATTGCAGTCGATTTATGGAGAGGATGTCATTCATCTGTGGAAAACTCCTACAAGCGCGAGCACTCAATCCACCAAAACATCCGCTGCACCAGGAACTACGACCCGTTATGTGATTTCTCTCAGGTAAGTCTGACCGTTTGTCGCTAATTTTTAGTGTCAGTGGACTTACCCTGTCCAGCCTTCCCTCTCATGACAATGTATCCATCCGAATACTCGTTTCAGTTCCGCTTTCATACCCCGCATCCAGTCCCCCTCAGCTTCAACTCCTATCCCGTTATATCGGAGCGTTTGGGACAGATTCCTCGCTGTTCGGATCCGTCTTGCGAACCTTTATATCGCTCTCTGGTGTTCAATGGTCAGCTGGTACGGTCTGCGTCTTCGATGGGCTGCAAAATATATTAGAAAGGTGCGAACAATGGTACGAGGAACGGTTGAGTAGAGAGAACGAAAGTGAACTCGTTCGAGGGGATACGTTTGTGCGCGAACCAACGCCAGAAGATCCCACTCCACTCGAGCTGGCAACAGAGGTCGTTGCAATCGAACTCCCACGAGAAAAATTTCTACTAGAAGGAGTACAAATTATAGCGGCGGAACCAATTGTAGATCGGAAGAGTGTCTTCGTCGGACGTGCTTGTCGAATATCCCATCCGTCTCAGGTTGTTTATTTCTCAGTGAAATTACTCGTATGACTGACACTGTGCTAGGTTCCATTAATATTAGATTACCTCATGTCTGACCGTCATGTCGCCCGTGCTACTCACCCAACCATTAACGCATGGAGGTGCAAGGTAGGGAATGTCGTTCATCAAGGTGAGTATAATTGCTACTCATGAATCAATGTATTTATTTGGCAAATTCGAGACAACGATGACAACGGCGAATCTGCGGCTGGAAGTCGCCTTGCTCATCTGTTGTCCATACTGGTGGGCATCGCGCGCTGATCCCTGTGTTTGTGTTATTCAATACTTCAATACAGGAAATTGATGATGTGCTGGTTGTAGTCACGAGGTGGTTTGGAGGGATACATCTCGGGCCAGATCGCTTCAAGCATATCAACCATGCTGCACGAAATGCTCTTGAGGCAGCCGGTTTGCTGGACTTGGATGAGGGTTCTAGAAAAACTGGAAGGGCGCCACACAAGGGCCGTAGACGATGACACGAGTTGCAACGAGCCTTGGTCAATGGTGGTCTCCCCTAGGCAGACTCGTGTTTGATTACAAAACTACACACTTATGACAAGCTTATTTAGTCGTGTATGACGGAGCCACGTCCTGAATACGATGCTGCTCAAATACCCACTGCTACCAACCTCTCTCTCGTTCAGAACCTTGATTTCGAGAGCCTTACCAGTTTCACAGTGTTCCAGTGGTCACTCCGTGGCTTTGCGATACAGGATGGCTAGTACGAGCACGGTGCGTCGCACACAGCTGCCACTGGTTTCAATGTATCGACTACCGCACGATACCTAGTGGGGTCTGAAAGACCCTAGTCTAATAAAAACACAAGGGCATATAGCTGGACAATGGGTGGACGCCCAGGACGGTGGGACAATAGTAGTTACGAGTGAGTCACCCGGGTTTACTACGCGGTCACTCAGTCATCACATATGAGCAGACCCGGCCACAGATGAAGAACTTGGAACAGTTCCGGAGATGGGGCTTGCAGAGACGAAGGCTGCTATTACTGCAGCAAACGAGGCATTCCAAACTTGGGGCAAGACGACGGCGAAAGTCAGCTCAACCTGCTACACTGCACGGAATACGTGTCTAACGTCACTTGTTCAATGTTTTAACAGCATCGGCACGACATTCTAATGAAATTGCGTAACCTCATGCAAGAACACCATGATGATCTCAGTAGGATTATTGTAAGCAACGTGCACCTGTCTTGTACCGGTCTTAATACTCCACCAGACTCTGGAAAACGGAAAGACTCTGGTTGAGGGCAAGGTACTCCTACATGGCCAATTGTTCTGTCTCGTAGCTCACACTGCCAAAGGGAGAGATCGCGTACAGCTCATCCTTCATCGAGGTGGGTTGACTACCTGCAGACCGTGCTTGTCTCCCGCTGATTGAAAGACCTTTCAAGTGGTTCGGTGTGTCGCATTTTCTTCACCGTTAACCCTGAACCATTGCTAAAACTTTGTTCAGCGGAGGAAGCCGTTCGTACATACGGGGGCGAGTTATTCTTCTGGTTACCTACGTGCACCAATTCTAAGTTGCACAATAGAACACATCCCATCCCAGTTTTCTAACATACGAAATGTTGTGATCAAGCAACCTGTCGGTGAGTTCCTTTATTTCGTTCTCATACCCGTGAAGGAACAAGTTGATTCGATACTGCAGGTGTTGTGTAGGTGTTATGCACCGGTTCCAAGGCTCTGTATTAACAGAGTAGCAGCTCTATATTGACGCCATGGAACTTCCCTTCTGCAATGATCACAAGGAAGCTAGGCGCGGCGCTAGCCGCTGGATGCACAGCGGTCATCAAGCCATCACCAGAAACACCTTTTTCAGCGCTAGCAATAGCAGAGGTTTGCTCCTTTCCCTAACTGCACATAGAAAAGGTGTGACTGGCGTTTAGTTAGGACAACGGGCAGGTATACCCGATGGCGTTATCAACATCGTGACCACACAGAAGAATGTGAGTGACGTCGGTCGTGAGATGTGCGAGAGCAAGATTGTGAAGAAGATATCGTTCACTGGGTCTACGTCCGTTGCGAAGCTGCTTTATGGAATGGCGGCCTCCACTCTGAAGAAGTATGTTCGCTTTCTTTCAACGGAAGGTTCACATGCGACTTTCTTTACCTGACAGGGTATCTATCGAAGCCGGAGGAAATGCTGCATTCATTGTCTTTGATGATGCAGATATAGACAAGGCCGTTGAAGGTACTGTCTTTTTTTCGGTTTATAGTGTATACTCAACCTATTTTAAAGGTGCTATCGCAAGCAAATTTCGTGGTACGGGTCAAACTTGCGTTTCCGCGAACAGAATCTACGTCCAGTCCTCTGTCTATGCCGATTTTGCATCCAAGCTTGCCGAGAGAGTGGCCACATTCAAAGTCGGGAATGGTCTGGATGAAGCAACGTACGTTATTTCCCATGGCAGACGAACACGATGACGATGCCAGTTGGATAAACAGGACTCACGGACCCCTGATCCACGAGCAAGCAATCAGCAAGGTCAAAAGGCATGTTGAAGATGCTGTCGAGCACGGTGCTCAAGTACTTGTCGGTGGTCAGCGCATCTCGGGCGTTGGCTCGTTTTTTGCGCCAACCGTCCTCTCCGACGTTCCCCCGGATACTGCAATCCACTCTGAAGAAACTTTCGGTCCTATTGCTGCTCTCATCAAGTTTGAAACTGAGGAAGAAGTGATTTTGCTCGCGAATAGTACGGATGTTGGGCTCGCTGGGTACTTCTTCAGCCGCGACGTTGGAAGAGTCTGGAGGGTGGCTGAGGCTCTTGAGGTCGGCATGGTCGGTGCTAACACTGGTTCGATTAGCAATGCAACCATTCCATTCGGTGGGGTGAAAGAAAGCGGCATTGGTACGCTATTTCTATCTGGTATGTAGTTTCGCATCCCACTGAAGGTTTGACAGGTCGGGAAGGAGGCCATGGCATCGAGGAGTACATGAATCAAAAACTTATCAGCTTTGGAGGTATTTAACTCGAACAGCTACGACCAATCATTTCCGCGTAGAATGTAGTGTCGAATTGTATGAAGACAGTGCACTGCAATGACTGCATACGTAAGTAGTACATGGTGTGACGCAAATCGGGCGGAACAATCAAAGTTTAGTGTGCTGGCCCTCCTCGATTATAGGATTCACAAGGGTGCCTATCCCATTACCGAGTGAAACCCGCACATCGTCCCCGTTCTTAAGGACTACTGCAGGCTTCCGGACAAAGCCAACACCCGCTGGAGTTCCGGTTAGGATAACTGAACCGGGTTCCAGTGTTGTGGCTTGTGAGAGGAAAGCAACTGTTCGACAGACGCTGAAGATCTGGTCCCTACGCAGACGGATAAACCGAGTATTTCAAGTTATGCGCACGATCTCGACCTACTTGGTATTCCCATTTTGGAGAACTTTTCCGTTGAGCGCGCAAGTGAGAGGTATTACTTGAGGATCAGGTATGACATTGTTCGAGACTAGGCAAGGACCAAGAGGCGTTGTGTTGTCTGGTGAACGAGCATGAGAATGCTATTGACGATTTTGCACAGACGCAACTGACCAAAACCCTTTGAGAAACCCCACTGAGATGTCATCATCTGATGCTTGCGGAAGGAGACCTAGAAGCGAAAGTGTTCACAGTGAATTACAATCACCGGGGGATACATTCACATCGTTTGCTCCCGTGTAGCCAAGAACGTAGTCAAGTGCGTCGGCCTCGGAGACATTCTTGGCTGCTTTACCAATCACGATGGTCAGTTCTACCTCGTAGTCCGAGAGGTGCTCTTCCACTGGCTGGGCAACCCTCGGAATTACAATAGGTGCATTCGGACCGATCATCGATCCAAGGGGTTTGTAGAAAAGGATTGGCGCACTGTAAATGACATTGCATCCCCCATCAAGAACGTGATTCCATTCCAGTCACGTACGCAGGTTTTGCCATTTTGGCCTCCGCCTTTCCAGGACAGGGGTGTCATAGACGATAGATTTGATAGCAGATGAAACACCCACAGCATGGTCAGAGTAGTTGAGGCCCAGACAGCGAACCGTCTTCATCTCCTCGCGAGATAGGGGAGAAAGCAGCTCTTTTACTGTAAGGATGGTGTTTGTGAGCTGCGCGGCGGGGTCAAGAACAGACCCCAAGATCTCGTGCGCCTCAATGACTTGTTTGTTCCAAGCGGCAAGACCGACTGCACAACGTCGGACGTCCAGACAGAGCTCGTAGGAGAACACAAGTCACCTCACCATCGAGGCTGGGGTTCACTGGCTGTCCGATATGGACCTGTGCAGTCTCTGCAGCGACGAAACGAATGAGCCGCGTCCATTGCTGCGAAGTTGTTTCCATGAGTATTTCGTCCACTGGATAACATCACAGTACTACGCACTGTTCTTATGAGTGCCATCGTCACCGGGTTCGTCCTTGCTCTCCTGATTCCAGTCCGAGTTTCAATCGATCTGCTTCCGCGTCACGTGACTAAGCGCGTTCAGTTGCTGGACCAACAGGCGCCCACTCGACTCGTGAGACAATCAGATCTCTGCTCGGCCCTCATCGATGACGACGTCGAGATGGTCAATGAAGTCGACGATACAAGATGCCCTTGACGACGTGCGCCCATCGCTTGCCTCTGATGGCATTTCACGCTCAACGGCCCAGTGTAGATCGCATCGGTGGACGTCTCATTGTCGCGGCGAGCCCGTAGTCTTGCCGTTCTGGAGCAACAACTGGCATTAGCATGTGCACCTAACGTAGAAGACGATACTATGAGCATATTTCTGGAACTTCAGGATACTTTTGAATGCAATGGTCGGCCACGTTATTATCGTTAATAGCCTTATCTCTCCAACGCTGAGATTTCCAGTTCCATCGAGGGCGCTTTCATGGATACAAAGTGTCACGCCTCAGCTCGAGTCTTTGGCCTCGGGAAAAGGGTCCAGCGACAGTAAGTTGGTTACGCAGAGGATATGTTCTACTGAACCGACGAGTGGCTAGAGGAGCGTGAAGCAGAGCTCAACATCCTATGCGCGCAACTATATCAGCTGCTATCCATCGTTCAGGGCGTTGTACTTCATCACGAATCGAGCAAAGCTTTCCTTGGCCGACGGTATTCCTTAGAGGTGTGTTTCGTTCGCAAGAGCAATACAGTCACGTTGACACGCGCAAAGATCTTGACAGCCTTGCTAACTACTTCGCGGCACACTCCCGTGATCAGTCATGAACATGGCGAAGGAAATCCTGCCACGGGGCTGCCTCCGGACAAGACCTGTTCTGTAGCCCATCTCTCGTCTGGAGTCCTGGATAGTTTGCTTTGTATACTTGTGGACTCGTCCTCTGCACTTCGTGTATTCGAAGAGGTCAGTGGCGTCCAGGCAGTCGTCAAGATCTTGAAGAGGGCTGGTACGCCGCGTGAAGTTAGGTTCGTGTCAGTTTTGACTCTTTGTTGCTGTTGCTGAGTTGATTCCCAAGGATGAAGTGTTTGGAATTTCTTTACTTTTATCTGATGGATGAGACTGGTTCGCATAACACTGTGGTCCCCCTAACAATTTCGCAATCTACACCATCTTCGCCTGCAGCCACTCAGCCAAACACGCCTCTAGCACGGCCGCCAAAAATATTTCCCCGTGCGCCGTCACGAATTTCAAGCCTATCATTCGCCTCTGCTTCATCTTCGTCATCATCATCATCAGCTAAATCAAATATGTCGTTATCATCATTCACATTCACATCCTCTATCACTACAAAGGCCGCTCACACAAGTACTGGCAGTATCCGGGCCCCTTCACCCGTTAAAAAATCGTATTCTGCCTCAGCACTTCCATCTGATCCTCACACTCCTCCGAATTCTCCTCTACCTCCTGATGGCTCCAGACGGACACCTCGCGCCATCCAGTCACGCCCGATGCTCATGTTGCGGAGGGAAGTTGATTATGAGCCACAAAGCCCGAAGAAGGCACAACATGCATCACTTCTCGGGGTTGCAGCTGGCCGTTCTGTCTCTCAGGTCCGAGAAAGGATGGCTACAGGATCCGAGCACAGTGGGAGCTCTCCCAGACCCGTGGAATTAGCAGATGACCCAGAAGCACAGTGCGCGAAAGCTGGTCTGCATCAAAGGATACGGACTACAGACGAGAAGAAAGAGCTATTAGGCACTATGCTGGGAAATGTAGATGCTCTGGTGGAAGGCGTCCGCAAGGCTGGAATTTGGGGCCTTAGCTAGTGACATGGATGAAACTCACCTTGTGTGGATGGTTGAATCTGCAAGGAGAATTGGAAATAATGACAGAGTCCAGCGACCTGCCACGTTGCCCATTTCTCGCCTTAGGGGTGGCCTGAGTGTGCATGCGTAAAGTGTCAAGGCAAAGGCTATGTCATTTTGTGATCAGACTATCCATGTCAGAGGGGGCGCAGTGGTAATTCCCGTTAGCAGCAGTTTGTGCGGGTCAGCCAAATCACCAGTACTTTCCCCGGGAGGCAGCGAGTGCCCCATGAAGAAATGGCTTGGATGCTGAGCCAAGAAGGTGCTCAGACTCCTGTGGATCCAAGACACTGAGATATGAAGGGACATGAGGACTTCCTTACGGCCCATTTGCTGGGACTCAGTTCAGTCGAGTCCAAGTCCTTCCACTAGACTTGAAAGACAGGTCACTCTGATCATGACAAACCCATGTATGGCCTGATAATATGCTTATGTCAGACGCGGCGAATGATGACGGATGCAGCCATGCCGGTTCATGGCCGCACCCCTTCCCCAATCCACTCCATCCTGCTCTCAGACTCAACAGACAGCCACTGTCCAGATCTCTCAAATGCAGAAGGCTCGCAGATTCCTGATCAGGTTTGTGTCCCCAACCTTCACCCACTCGCGTGCCACTTTTCTTCGGTTCCTCGCACCAAACCCTCCTGAGCCCGTTTCTAATGTCCTCCGCCGACAGATCAACTCTTATGGCTACCTCATTTTTTGGTGCCACTTTCAACCTCGTCCTTGCCAGCCATTTATTCGGAGCATGGCGGTCACTCCCGTGGGAACCAGCAAGTGAATGGGAGGGCTCAGGATTCTCCTTGGACAGAGACGGTGCAAGGCTTATCTGTGGCCTTTTCTCTGCCTACTTTGCTGCAGCGTCCGCCATTTCCATGTTTGGCCTGGCAGGCATCATCAAGGTAGTCCTCTTCCCCTCTCGAACCATGTGATTATTGATCGCATCTGTTCAGCGCATACCTCCTTTCCTACGCATCTACCGTAATTATCTGATAGGCGATTTCGCCTTCTTCACGCTCGTTTCCTGTCTAGCATCGTCAGCCACCATCGATCCCTCATCCCGTGCAAATATCTGTGAACATGTATCCCGGCAGCAGGATTTCCTACGAGACGCCGTTGACTTGGGTCTAAATGCGGAGAACTGCGAACAGTGGTTCGAACGAGGAGTGATGGTTTTCATGGCCGTCCTTCTCTTCGTCATCATGATCAGAGTATGTGGTCCTTCTTTCAGAACCGCTGTCGCGCCTGACGCCGGCTAGCTCCATTTTATTTTTGCGGTATCCCGCTATTACACCCAGCTCGTGCGTAGCGAACGGTCAATGCATGGTGCTGTTCCGTCTACGTCATCCGGACTGCAATTCCAGCGTGTCTATATTTTACCCGACCAATCTCGTGCGGACAAGGAATTGGGCTGCCTGGATGTGCCACTCTATGCCCCAGTGCCTCTTACCCAAGTCTCCTCACATATGGCCGACCAGCTACGGGCCAACGCTGAAGAAGTCTGGGTCAGCCGTGTCCAATCTCCGCCTCAACGCGTGCCATCCCACAGCCTTGACCGCCAAGTGACTCACTCACTAGTACACCAGTCACCCTCATGTGGTCCGGTCCGCCTTACGGATGAAAAGCTGTGATCTTGTTTTCATATCTGCCACCAATCTAGCTGTTACTAGGAACCGTGGGTTCATTCATGATACTTTTCATCTCGACTATGAATGTTCTGGATGTTTTATTACTCTTACTGACAACGTGTCCTTGATTGTGCATTTGTATGATATACTTTTCCCAACTACTCGTGTGATCTTAATCATCGTGCAACTATAAGACCCTCGGTACGAAGCATTTTCGCGTCGATATACCCTAGGTTCCTGTTCTAGTGGTGGAGCGCATTAGAGCCTCAGCACGCTTGTCTTTCCCTTCATAACTTCAGCTAGCGGAGATGGCCACGGCCCAGGTGCGGTCTCCGTCTCCCGAGACTGTCAATGACTGTCGTCGAAAGCGCCTGAAGACAGGTCATTTATCGGCATCAAGTACGAACTATGCGCCCCACTTTTACCCTGGATTACTGGAAGAGAGTTCCATACACCCCCTGCGAACGAGCTATGCAAACAGCGAGCCGTTCAGATTTGGTGTGATTGAAAAACTCTTCCAGGACGAACTACTGCGGGGTGTCAAGGACGAGTGCCTCAACGAACTTTCGTTTACCGAGAAGGAAACTGACATCTACAGGGTAAGTGTCGAGCTTGTCTGGAGAATCAACGATTTCACTAGCTTTGTGAACCAGGTCAATCAGACGGGTGACCTTGCTTCGCTTTCCTATCTCTCGCATGCCCAGCTCGAGCTGCTCCCAAATCTCCTCACTCTCCGTGATGCGCTCTATTCACAAGAGTTTCGCAGGTTCATCCGAGCCGTTACGGGGTGTGGTCCCCTCTCGGGGGTGAAACAAGATATGTCTGTCAATTCATACACGAGGGGATGCCATCTTCTCAACCATGACGATGTCATTGGCACGCGACGGGTATCATACATCCTATACATGCCCCTCCCCTATGGTCAGCAGTGGAAGGAAGAGTACGGTGGTGCACTTGAGCTCTATCCCGTTCGATCAGGGATAGATGGCGTCCCCGAACCCGAAGAAGCGCCTTCAAAATCGATCCCTCCCAGTTGGAACCAGTTCGTTTTCTTCGAAGTACAGCCCGGGAAAAGCTTTCACTCCGTGGAAGAAGTTGTCGTTGGAGAGGAGGGACACGTGAGGCTGAGCATTAGCGGCTGGTTCCATGCCGCCCAGGAAGGCGAGGAAGGATACGTCGCCGAGTCCCCCCCGCCTGAACTTAAGAGCTCACGCGAACAACTTGTATGTCCCCCTGCTTCGTGCATCGGATGGCTTGGCTCAATATCACGATGGCCAGACGTCGAGTTCGACCGTCTTTACACCCTACCCAGACACATCCGAGACACCACACCCCGATGCACCGTTGTCCCCGGAACATGTCGCCTTTCTCGCAAGATTCCTCAACCCAGTATACCTCCAGCTGAGGACGATAAAAACGCTCATGGTGCGATTCATAGCTGAGTCAAGTCTAGAATTTCACCATTTCCTGTCCGACGCCTTTATCGAGCAACTTGAGCCTGGTCTACTTGAGGCCGACGCAGCCGACGGTCTGGGTGCTACTCGGAACGGTCGAGTACCCCCCCACAGCGCAGGCGTCTCAGGGTCTTGGGTTGCTAAAGGACCCCCACACAAACGGCGGTATTGCACGCTCAAGAACCAGGAAACGGAGTCGTCAGATACTCCCTCTGCGCCTGCCGCTGCTGAACGGATACTACGTCAGTTGCAGGACGAGCTTTTCCCAAGTGTGGCATTCAAGGCATGGCTGGGCGCAATAACAAGGTTGTTTTTGCTGGGCTACTCCGTGGAAGCCCGCAGATTCAGGCCGGGTCTGGATTATACCTTGGCAACAAGCGAGCATGGCGATGCCCGACTCGACGTTGTGCTTGGCCTTACTCCACATGTAACAAACGAGAAAAATAAGAAGGGGAAAGGAAAGGCGAGGGAAGGTGATGAGGTACCAATTGGCTGGAAAACCGGCGAATGGGGCGGGTGGGAGGTAAGCTCGTTCATTTCATGGGAGGCTATCGACTGACACGTTCTTTAGTGTTACATGGCCCCTCACAACGAAGAGGATGATCCCGCCGTGTATCGGTCGGGATCGAGCAAAAGGTCAGAGACAAAAAGTGCCAAATCAACTGTTGCAAAGAAACCACAAGGCAGCAACTCGGGTACAGAGGAGCGGGCGTATGCGGACGACATGGAAGAAGATGAAGAGGACAGCACCTTGCTGACCGTCCAACCGAACTTCAACTGTCTGTTGCTCGTACTACGTGACGACAGTGTTCTGCACTTCGTCAAGTACGTGTCTGCTGCAGCTGCAGGTTCACGTTGGGATATATGCAGCGAATTTGAGGTTGGCATGGTGGAAGAGGACGAGGACGAGGAAGATGAGCAGGATGGAGCATGAGTTGTTTGGCTGAGCTACAAAATTTGTGACTACTCTGATGAAACCAGATGCGTCATTTCGTCTGCGCTTCGTGCAACTAAAATACGATTTTCCGCCCTTCACTAGGTACAATAGCGGCAGACTGTCGGGGAGCCTGTGCGAGAGCTGCACCAGGCCGCGCACGTTTTTTATGAGAGTGATTTTCCCTTGTACGCTTTTGGCGTTCCAAAGGTCGGGGAGTAATCGTTGGCTCGATCGTACTCTCCTCTACTAGGGTATCACCCCCGCGGTCTCCCTTGAATCGATGCCTGTCGTGCTTTAGGAGGGAATTTGCCCCTTTCTCTTTCCCATACTGCTGGAGTCTCTCCCTTTTGCCGGGCTGATCCTGTTTGACATTTTTTGGGCCGCCACCACCACCTCGCCGGACAGCATCTGCAGATGCATATTCTACAACTAGATCTCTTCCGTTCAGGCGATGATTTCGTGGATTAATAAGCGCATTTGTTGCATGTTCAATGCTCGTGAAATCGACAAAAGCGAAACTTGAGGTAGTCGTGAGTGATAGCAAGGTTTCGGCAATAAGCACCACAAACCCTTTGCATTTTCCGCTGTCTTCAAATGTTCCCATTCGTATCTTGCGTATTCCCGCACCCACGACTTCCTCACTGTCGTTGGTATCTTTGTCCTTTCCCTTTCCCTTGGTATTTGACTTCCCGAAATTTGCGTGCGCTTCAAAGAGCTCTTGTATCGTGCCGTCTGTCACGTCGAATCCTAGATTACCGAGAAACAAAGTCGGTGCAGGAGGTTGCTTTTGCATACGTAGAATTTTTTGAGCACTCTTCGTCAGGCTGGACGAAGTAGTACCAGCTTTAACGGACTCGGAAGTAGTGCCCTTCTCACCACCTTCAGACGTTTTCGAAGGACGCCCGGTGAAGTCATTTCCTGACAATATACGAGCTCAGTCAACGATATGCTGCGTTTTGTTTACTGAGCCATACCGTCTTTTATGAGGAGGTTTCGGCCGTCAAGCTGTCCCTCCGACAACGTGATAGCAGTGATCTTTGCATCTGGTGTTGCAAAATCGACATATGCGAATCTAGATTTTTTCTTATTGGTTTCCGAGAAGACCTATGGCAGCTACCAACAACCACTCACCCCAAGATTTCACTCGTCCCGGGTCTCTGGGGCATATGTATCCGCGTGATCTCGCCGACGCCATCAAAGTATTGCTTCAACATGTCACGGGTAGTCTGGTACGATAAGTTCCCTACCCACACCGAATTTTGGCGTTTGAGCTTCGTTTCGTCTGGAGACCGACCGGTAGAGGGATTTCTGGCGGCTGAACCATCGTTGAGCTTGCGTTTTTTGGTGGTGGCTTCCACGGCCTTGGCGGTTTTCAGTTCTCTCTTTTTCTGCCTTCTCCGTTCAGCATGGGATAGGACGCCAACGTCTTCGTCCTGGTCCGATCCGCTGCCAGAGCTTTCGTCGTCATCCGAGGCGATCTCAACGTCTGGTGGTGGTTTCCGTTTTGATGCTGCCTTTGCGTTTTCGGAAGAGGACGACGAATCGGAGGACATGTATAGGATGAAGGGGTAAGTCTGACATACGTAACAGGTAAGTATGTACCCTCTACACGAAACACAATGTAGCTCATAATAAGTACAGGGATACATAGATATCAATTAACGTTCATCATTATAATACGGTGTCTCCAGTTAAATACCAACGGATATCATGGCCAGAGGCAGAAGGCATTAGCTCGTAGGACCAACCTTCCTCTTCCCAGCGCCCTCAAGCACGCTCTTCGGCCCACGTTTAGCCATCGCCCACACGAACACGACAATTATGATAGCAAACTGCAGCCAGAGCCACACCTCCAGCACGAAGGCGACAATACCACGATGCTGTTGTGGAGTACTCACTAATGCAGACTTCGAATCGGCCGCATCCTCGCTGGCAGTAGCCGCCTCGGGTTCGTGCTCGTGCGATGATTCATCATTCTCGCTGTTGTTGCGGCCAATTGTGCCGACGACAGCGTCGAAAGCGTGAACAAGCCGCTGGGGGATGGGCGTCGAGGGACGACTAACGTCCGTGCTCTGACGAACGTCGAAGTGTAGAAGTGTTCCTCCAAACCGGCTTTGGCTCCAGTAATTGGTCCGCATACGGACGGTCTCTGATTGTCGACGCTTTCTCTCTACTGCCGTTGCGTACTTGATCTTGTTCCGGTCACCTCGCCATGTACCAGGGTGGAGTCCCGATGTTTGTTGCGCAGATGCGAATACATCGATTGGACTACCTGCGTCATTGCATTCGGCAGGAGTTGAGAGAGATGGAACGCCCATCATTGACGGCAATACGAGGTCGTCCGGGCCTAACTGATGGAGGCCAATTACTCCCAAGTCGACCAAGCTTGGGGATTTGAAATGATGGCTTCCTGTCGTTCCTTGCCATGTGCCATCGAAAACAGCGCCGAGTTCGCAATCAAGAGTTGGATGGCTCAGCGTTTTTTCATATGTGGGCGAAATCATGCCAGACACACTTTCCCTATTTGTGGGAGAGGGTGACCGCGATGACGTCCTGGAGGGCTGTGGGACAAATGGTACAGGAGGAAGGCCGGGAATTGTGAGATTATGTACAGAGGGCGCGCTATGGTGACCAGGTGTCGTAGCTGAGCTGTTAGAGGGCGAATCAAACAAACCGACGACTGATTTCCGTGCTCTGGTACGAGAGACGACAGGCGGGGAATCTCCAATAGGACCCTGTCCCAAACTACTCCGGACACTGACCTCGACGACGCTGGAAAAGGCCATCGATGCTGCTTCGGAAAGGGAACGCAGACTGGAGAATCGCACAGTTTCCTCTACTCCCTCTTGTTCAGATAGTTGATCATTGTCTTCGCCTTCAGAGGTCCATTGGGTGCTTTCAGCATCACCCAAACTCTCGTAAGCGAGGCGAATGCTATCGGCGTCTTTGTGCACTGACTGCAGCTGGGCAGTAGTCATCTCCTGCTGTTCCATTATTTGGGCATTTGTTTCCTCGAGTTCCTTGATCTTTAAGAGAAGTTGAGAGACTAATGCGTATTCCGTCGGGGGTTCCACGTCGCTGGGGACGTGCAAGAAGCCAGGCTGAGAAATAGACCGCTTCAGCGCATTCCGACCCTTTCTCGAGAGCTCGGGCACGTCGTCGTCAGAGTACGACGGCTGAAAGATGGCCTGAGACACGTGTCTACGAGATTGGCCCCTCGGGTTCAAGCGCATTGGTATGACAGCATTGCCAGGTGCGAAGTCCCGGATGTCTGAGTCCTCCGAGTCATTGACCGATTTTCCACGAAGCGCACGAATCCTTTCCTCTCTTTCCTGCCTCTTCCTTGAAAGTTCCTCGTTTCGCAGAGTCGCATCCATGCTAGCAGCTTTCGCCTTTGCCTCGAATTCATCGCTTCTAGCGCGTGTCTTTTCCAACTCGTCTCGAAGGCCCTGTATTTCCTTCTCCAGAGTTCGAAGCTTCTTCCTCCCAACTTGGTCCGCCTGGACAGACTCTGCCTCAAGCTTCTCGAGCTTTTCCAAAAGCTGCGCGTTTTCTTCCGACAAAAGAACCAGGTCTGAGGGTGATACCGAGATGCATCGATGATGAGGCACAGGGGAAGCGCGGGAACTGGCTCTGGATGACGACCTCGACGTATCGCTGTAATAATTCGGAGACTGCGGGAGTTGCACATCAGAGGATACGATAGTGTGTAAGGGCGAGCGCTTCGGCGATGATAACACCGGGGATGCAGGTAGCCTCGCTAGGAATGCTTTATGCCTGTTCTTTAACTCGAGATTGTTCTCAAAAAGGGTTTTGTACATGGCACTAGTCAAGTTTAGTTCTACTGCGATATCAGCATTACTATTTCTTGATCAAATAGGTTCCTACCTTGCTCCCGATCTCTAATGAACTCATCTGCCTTAAGGAGGAGATCAGACAACTCTTCACGGGACCGCCCATCCCATTTCTCTGATTGTGCCGAGAGAACCAGCCTGTTCCAGTCTCTATGGATGGACTCGGAGAACGGCCCATGCCTTTCACCCCGAACAAGATGGGTATCAACTGGAGAAGATGCACGGTATGGAGGTGGCGGGGACGACTTGGTGGAAGTGCGTCTTGACCTCGCAGGAGGGCGTGGGCGAGGAGAGATGGACACTGATCCTGCTAGCATCAGAGCAAGAAGGATAAGAATCACAATCACAAGCCAGTAATTCAGTTCCGCCTGTCAGTGTCACGGACGGCGGGTAGCCGTATATGTTTGGTTCGGTCGAGAGCCAGGAGTTGAAAGAAAGGTGGTGGTGAGGCGTTTCAGACCACAGCGGGACCAAAACCCATCACACTGACACGAAGGCACGACTTCAGAAAGAGAGGTATTCGGGAGGCAGTCGCAAGTGTTCACCAATACATAAGTTGAAGAAAACTGGCGTGTCTTGGTTCTCACGCTTGCACCAGTAACAACGGCCGCCTGGCGAAATGGCATCGCGTCTGACTACGAATCAGGAGATTGCAGGTTCGACCCCTGCGGTGGTCATTTGTTTTTGTTTTTCTCCCCCAAAGCCAGACAAGACGAGCTGTGTGCAACCTAAGCCAGTCCACGAACATATCACCAGCTTGATTCTGACTGCAAGATAGTCAAGGTACTTACAAGCACAAAGTTTAAGTATCTCGGCGTTTGGCGTGTCCTTTGTAGTACCAAAGCGCTCAACGAGTCAACGTGAGTTCCCATAATATTTGCCCGCTGAAGCCTGGGCATCGCCAACTCGTCATCAACACCCCAGCAGGGCAAGGTCGGTAGGCCTATCCTGACTGCGGGGTACGCCACTGACAACTTGAAGATTTCGTCAAGGAACCAGTCCACTAGGAAAACCCTGATCAACGCCGTGCAATGTCTGTCTTGTTTGAGACATCGCTCGGTGACATCGTCATCGACCTCGAAGTTGAATTGTGCCCCAAGATATGCGAAAACTTCCTCAAACTTTGCAAGATTTACTACTACAACCTGAATGCATTCTTCAACGGTGAGCAACTTCACGCTACCGAAACTTATTTTAATGTGTTCCAGTTTCCAAGGACTTCCTTGCCCAGACAGGTGACCCGATGGCGACAGGTACTGGTGGAGAGTCCGTATGGTCTTACATTGCCTCAGACGGCACATCGGTCCCTCGTTACTTCACACCGGAGTTCGTCCCGAAGCTCAAGCACTCGCACAAAGGCACTGTTTCGATGGCGGTAGCTCCTGGTGTCGATGGGAATGCAGGGGGCTGTGGCAGCCAATTCTTCATAACCTTGGCAGACCACATTGACTATCTGGACGGAAAACATGCCGCTTTTGGACATGTAGTGGAGGGGCTGGAAACTCTGGACAAGTTGAATGACGTGTTCACCGATCAAGATGGAAGACCGTTCAAGGATGTTCGGATTCGTCACGTCATCATCTTGGGTACGTAGACGTCACTCCCATGATGCTATATCTTGAGAAACTTGTTCCGCAGATGACCCATTTTCTGACCCTGAGGGGTTGATTAAACCGCCTTCCTCACCGACTCGCCCACCGGATAATTCTACGCGCATTGCAGAGGATGAGGATCCATTAGCGACTTTACCAGAAGAAGAGGCGGAGCGTGAACGCCGAAAGAAGGCTGCAGCGGCCTCTGCTTTGACGCTTGAAATGGTTGGTGATTTGCCATTCGCAAACGTTCGACCACCAGAGAATGTTCTTTTCGTTTGCAAACTCAATCCAGTCACTCGGGACGAGGATCTGGAGCTGATATTCTCGCGCTTTGGAACTATTATGAGTTGCCAGGTCATTCGTGACAAAAAGACTGGGGATTCCCTGCAATATGCATTTATAGAATTTGACAAACGAGAAGATGCAGAACAGGTAAGTGCTATGCTTTCATTGCCAAAGGGACAGTCTTGGCTTAGGGGAGCAGGCATACTTCAAGATGCAGAACGTCCTTATTGATGATCGGCGTATATGGGTTGACTTGTTAGTCTTCTTTTGGTGTAATGGCACCGACTACGAAGCTGATACTGTCCCGCACAGCTCCCAATCGGTGGCGCGACTCAATAGCAGCTGGTCTAACGATCCCAAAATGGGTCCTCGGCGGGCCAGAGACAATGGCGGGTTTGGAGGGAGAGACGACCTCGAAGAGACACGTCGATATAGAGCGGATGTGGGCAGAGGTGGCCGCGACGAATACGACATGGTGTTCGATGTCCCCTCCGCCCCGCACCGGAAGAGGAGCAGAAGTGGACAACGCGAACACGACAATTCCAGGGATCGCCGTCGCCGCCGCTCTCGGTCTCCTGTGCTGTACGAGCGCAGCCGCCGAGAGACAACTGACCGGCATCCTCGGCGTCATTACTAATCAAATGTCAGCCGCGTATTTGTGTATGTTTGTTTCGCGATGAATTCGACATGTCCCAACAGGGGTGACTCAGTTTCGTTTAACGTCATGAAACCAGTACCTCTGGCTTGCTCACTTTTAACGTCGTGACTGCGTACCAAGCAGTACCTCTGGCCTTCTCAGTGATCATGACCGTCTCCCGTACAGAAACCCACTCCCAAGCATCAGACGTTGTCTTGGAATCCAGCGACGGTGTCAAATTCTGCGCCCACAAATGCATCCTTGCCGCTGCTTCACCATTCTTCGAGCACATGTTTGCACTGCCCCAGCCGCTCACTAAATTACCTCCCAACGAAGATCATCCCGTTATACCTGTCTCTGAACGCAGCTCCATCATCGGGGCACTTTTGCAGTTCATTTACCCAGAGCCTGACCCTGAAGTACAGCACCTCGATGAACTCGACGAGTTCCTTGCTTCTGCGGTCAAATATGACTTCATGGGAGTTGTAGCTGCTCTGCGAAAAGAGTTGACGTCGCCGAGGTTCTTGGAGGAGAACCCATTGCGCGTATATGCTATCGCAACACGGTTTGACTTGGAGTATGAAGCCAAGATCGCGTCGCGGCACACGCTCTCCTGCAATGTACTCGACTGTCCGTTGTCGGATGACCTCAAATTCATCTCCGCTTACGCATATCATCGCCTCCTCGTCCTTCACCGCACCCGAGCAGACGCTGCTCAGCGGCTTCTCAAAATCAGGGACGACGTCAAGTGCATACAATGCACGAGCGTGTATTATGGGAACTTTGTTCCTCCCAAGTGGTGGAAGGTGTTCGAGCGGTATGCAAAGGACGAGTTGGCTCAACGGCCGACGACAGACGTTATATTTAGTCTGCCATTCTTGGCACGAGTCGCACGGGAGTGTGAGTGTATCAGGTGTTCGGGAAGCATACTCGACAACCACGAGTTCTTCACGGACTTGAAGCAGCGAATCGATGGTCTACCTTCTACCATCTGAGCTGGTCGTCGACTTGTCGTCGAGCCTTTCGGACTATTCTTGGACCCATTCACTTCGGTTTCTGTCGACGTGGACCCTAACAGTTGCCAAATTGACCCTTGGGCTTCATGGCACACCATTGAACCGATAATACCTGTAGCGATACGTGTCTATTAGCAACTTTGTGGCGTCCGTGGCTTTTTTTCATGGTTGTCACCACTTTTAATTTTGCACTGTACCCAAATTGTACTGTCTTGAAGGCATGTAGATTTGCCGTAATCGTATATACAAGTCACGAGACAGGAGCCTGAGCAAGATCCGTTCGCACAATTGATTGCGCTTGACCCACAACTCCAAGTGTGCTACAGCCAAAGAACTTGACAGTGAGGAACATGGCTACTGCACAGCTGGGAGCCTTTAGAATACCTCTTATTGACAATGAACCGCTGGTAGGTTGCCTAGCATGGAGTTCACGGTATCTCATATCCCTCGCCACTGCAGAAAAGCTACACCCCAGGTTCTGTGGAACGGAGGGCTCTTGAAGCAGCACTAGCGCAGATGGAACAGGAGCTACCCTTCGAAGTACCGTGTATTGTGAATGGCGAAGAGGTTGGTATGATAGCCTCCGAGTTTCAAGATCCTTTCTGACTCTATGTTTCCTAGGTCAAAACGGGCCAGCTAGCCAAGCAGCCAATCCCCTCTGACCACGCCAGACACCTGTGCTTGTACCACGAGGCTGATGAGAAGACTATCGCTACTGCGATCGGCGGTGCCATCGCAGCCAAGGCAGAGTGGGAAACCATGCCGTGGAATGATAGGGCTGCCATCTTTTTGCGTGCCGCAGAGCTTGTCAGTGGCAAATACCGCTACCAATTGATGGCTGCCACTATGCTTGGCCAGGGTAAGAATGCCTGGCAGGCTGAGATCGACGCGGCTGCCGAGGTGCGTGGCCCGGACATCGACAATTCATGAGCCCCTGAGTTAATGACCAACATGTTAGTTTGCTGATTTCCTCCGCTTTGGGGTGAAATACGTGGAAGAACTGTACTCCCAACAACCCCCGAAGAATTCGGCGGGGTCATGGAAGTAAGTAGATTAATTTGCTTTCAACGACCCGGGCTAGATGGGGTGTTGTAGCCGAGTGGAGTACCGCCCTCTCGAAGGCTTTGTGTTGGCTGTGTCACCCTTCAACTTCACTGCCATTGGTGGAAATCTCCCCGCAGGTACGTGCTTGAGCAATTATGTGTTACTGCGCCTTACATGTCATAATAGCACCTGCTCTCGTCGGAAATGTGGTGGTGTGGAAGCCATCACCCGCAGCTACATACTCCAATTATTTGATTTATCGCATCCTCGGGGAGGCTGGTGTCCCTCCCGGGGTCATCCAGTTTGTCCCGGGCCCACCTCCGCAGGTTGTCGGACAATGCATCGATCATCCCAGCTTTTCCGCACTGCATTTCACGGGAAGCACTTTCGTTTTTAAGAAGCTCTGGAAGGACATTGCCGCAAATCTAGATAAATACAGGAGCTATCCTAGGATTGTAGGAGAAACAGGAGGAAAGAACTTCCACATTATTCATCGATCGGCGGAGATTCGCAATGCAGTGTTGCAGAGTGTGAGGGCTGGGTTCGAGTACCAAGGTATTGATATACATTGTCGGCGTTCGAAAGAATGCTGAATGGCGGGAACCCCTAGGCCAGAAATGCTCTGCACTTTCCAGGGTGTATGTTTCGTCGTCCATATGGGAGGCAGGTTTCCAGGACCAGCTCCTTGCCGAGATCGCAAAGATTAGGGTAGGTCCACCACAGGACTTCCGGAATTTTATGGGACCGGTAATGTAAGGGAAATCTGACTGCAGGGGTGAAATCGGTGCTGATGGTGCACGTCAGTGGGCGGCCTGCCTTTGATAAGGTTATGGGCTATATCCAGAAGGCGAAGGATGCAGGTGGGGAGGTCTTGACAGGAGGCACAGGTGACTCCATGTTTAATTACCGCCGCTACAAAGCTCCTGATCATCCACGTCTGTCAGGCGATGACTCGAAGGGCTATTTCATACAGCCTACTGTGATCCTGACCAAGGACCCTAGATCGATAACCATGTCAGAAGAAATATTTGGCCCGGTGGTCACAGTGAGTCAGGCGTGGCAGCTTAACTTTCCTAGATTCATTGAACTCTATTCCTAGGTCTATGTGTACCAGGATGAAGATTTTGTGAAAATATTGGACATAATCGACAATACAAGCACATATGCACTCACAGGATCAATGTGTGTGCTGATAGGAGCTAACCTCTGATTGGCGTCACCCAACTAAGCATTTCAGATTTTCTGCCGATCGCAAGGCGCTCATCACTGCAACCAATAAGCTGCGCCATGCCGCAGGTAACGTTTATTACAACGAGAAGTGTACAGGTGCTGTTGTCGGTCAACAGCCATTCGGAGGTGCCCGTAGCAGTGGGACGAACGATAAGGCTGGCAGTATCAACCTCTTCTATCGATTTGTCTCGCCAAGGAGCATCAAGGAGAACTTTATTGGATTGGAAGATTTCCAGTACCTGTCCAACTTGGTTTGAGGAATTGAAGATACGTGTATTTGTTGACCAATGTAATTGTATTTCTATGCTCCCAGAAGTATACGTCAATCATCGAATCCGATAGTCACGAGTCAAATGTCGACGATGGCGATATGAGCAGAAGGAATTACCAGCAGCGTGATGATTACCTGCTCCAGAAGCCTAGTAATAAGCGCTAGTAGTACTAGTGCAGTCCTAGTGTAAATAGATCACAACAAGAATTCTCGTCCATATGATGATCTTGGCCGTTCCATCAATTTCGTCAAGCTCGGGCAGAGTACTAGCACGACATTTGAATACTGGCAGACTCTGCTTTCTGCCTCGTCCCTTTACCCAATACGTGCATCACAGCGCTGCTTCGCATCAGGAGGGCGGCCAGAACGCCAGTGCGAAGCTTTTCCAGGATGCTGCTCAAGAAGAGGCAGAAGAAGCAAAACCTACTTCTCTTGCCCCGGGTGGTAACAGATTCTCACAACCAGCGCATCAGAGCGAGAACTGGACGGGAGAAGAATCAGTGCAAGATGCAGTCTTACGCATGCTGATGGATAAGTACAGGCCACTCCGGACGGGAGTCATCAGGACTGCGGATGAGAAATTGAAGGACACGCCCCCGCAAGTCGGTTCTAGAAAGATCGCTGAGCCTATTCCCACTCGTACGTGGAAGAACGAGCCATATCTTCCTCCTGTTGAAGGGCATAAGCCGTGGCATACGACCTTCAAAGCACCGACCCATTCCTCTGCATCGATCAAGCTCGGCAATATCAAGCCTTTATCTCTTTCGACTGGAGATGGCTCCGCAGCGATTGATGATCGAACCAGACGGACGGAAAGGGAGCTAACCAAGCGAAGGGAGCAAGCGGGTCGCTTGGCATGTGCCCGCGAATCAACGCTGGATTATCGACTTGGACTTCGAGGTAGTGGTGGTGGAAGGTCCACTCAAGTAAATCCTGTCAGTCTTAAAGGCTGGCAAAGCCTTGTTGAAGATCGCATAGAGGTAAGAAGGCTGTGTATGCCGTGCATTTCTTATTGAACTTGTTTTGATATAGAAAGCGCGGATAGCGGGTATCTTCGATAGAGTCAAAGGCAGAGGCCAGCCGATTACTAGGCTGAGCGAGGAACGTAACCCGTTTATCGCTCGCGAAGAGTTTCTCATGAATCGCATTGTCCAGCGGAGCGGTGCAGTACCTCCATGGGTGGAAGTCCAGATTGGTACGGCGTTTTTCTGCGGGTTTCTTCCATGACGCGAGTGGCCTGCTCAGAATTGGAGTCATCTGTCAAAGCTTTTCGCGACACTCTCAGGCAGTCTTGGACAAGGCATGCAGTCCGCATGCTAACCGTCTTCGAGCCCGCAGCGATGCTTCCGACATTGTCATTGGCTACGGTAACGACCGTGCGTGATCGCGAATGGGAGGACCGAGAGCGCTCATATCACGACGCTGCGATCACAGAGCTCAACTCCCTTGTTCGTAAATATAATGCAACGGCATCCTACGCCGTCCGTCGTCCCTACTACACTCGAGAAGTGGAGTTGGGCAAGGCTTACGAGGATTGCGGAGAGGAGATTCTCCGTGCGATCGAGGCAAAATGTAATGAGACCCCGGTGCATCCGGTTTACCGTTCCAATGTGAAATCGATTGTTGGTGACGGTGTTCCGTTTGATTCTGGCTTTTCCTTTGGGTTCCGTGCCCTCATTATGCAATGGATAGAGCGCCTACGCCGGAGATTTTCGGGGAGTGGGCAACCATGAACTTGCTTGCTTGTCGCCGTGAGCACTTGCTTTTCGTTGTATACCCAGGAATTGCATCCATTGTATTTTTTTTCATGCGCAATGCTTGATGGCCTTTTCTGGGTTGTGACACCGCGAGGCACGTCGGGACGTAACGCGACAGGACGACAGGCGGCTCAAGTCTGGAATTCGATGTGAGCTTTGTCGCCATGTTGGACAGTGACGAGCTCTACATGGACCCGAGCCTTGTCCAACGTACGTACGATGCTACTTAGAACCTCTGCTCGGTAGCGCGGACAAATTGACGACTGGGAAAACGTCGCACCTGAGTATTTTCCACGATAATTCTGCCTCGTGTATTGCCACGCCTTTTGTGGGCGACGGGCATCTAATCTATTTAAGCCCGCCTTTTGTTCCCTTTATTTCCTCCCAGCATCAGCCTTTTTATTTCCTGCTACCAGCCGCCACTTCCCTCCCTACTCCAGCAAGTCCTCGACCACCCATGGCCACCTACGAGAGAATAGAGGAGTTCAAAACCAGCCCCATCAGTGGCGAGATTACAGTGAGCCCTCCCGAATCCTGCCCTGGGCTGGTTTTCTCATCAGTGTGGGCGTTGTTAGCCTGGCGAAATCGTCTCCGTCAACCACGACCGCTATGGCCGCAAGGAGGGTCTCGTTGTCGGCTCCTTCACCGACTCTGTCGTGCGTGCTGATGTCCTTGCTGTTGCCATGTGTCACCTGAAATTTGTTATAGGGTCGTCAAATACTCGAAGTCCAGCTCGAGGCTGGTGAAGTCTACCGTGCATGGTGCGTCTTCTGATGGGCCTGCCTGCTGTCTTCCTCAATGCCATCCACAGGTCCCCCACCGTCACCCGTGTGAGACGCACCGTTACGTATACGCGACCTGTCAAACAGCGCGTCGTGGAACGACAGATCTACTGGTGATCCAGCCGCTGCCGTGCACCTACCTTTCTTTTCTCGATTGGACTGTCGATTTTGTATTGTTAAACAGTATTAAGTTCCTCGAACGATCGCTACGCTCAGCTCTGCCAGGGAGCGACGCATACTACGTAGTATCATTAAACCTCCGTTTGGGTCGGTCACGGGTGTCAGGGCATGTTGGAGATATTTACCTGTGGCTTCTCTTGCTTGGACGGAAACGATTAGATGATGTGTTGCTACCGGGACTCAACGTACGTTTGCACGTTCTTACGCTAAGAAATGCAGTGGCCATTTGATCCTCATTTTTCTTGGAACATTTGTTTGTTATGTATGCATGCGAGCGCGTCATCTGTGACGTTGCACTCTAAGTTATTTGAGACCAGTTTATCATTCATTCAGAGCTACAGATACAGGAAAGACAATAAACAAGTCGACAATAGGCAAAAGAATATCATGGATTAGGGTGGGGTGGCAATCATGCTTTGAGATCCACTATAGAAGGCTTATACTGGTGTGATGTAGAAGAAACGAGGGAATGCTGCGAATGGGATGACGAAGCCGAAATGGTGCGAGGAAGATCTGGAGCCGACGAGGACAGACTCGATGATTGTGAAGGCATTTTGCTCGGAAGCCTTGGAAGGGAAACCTGCGATTTGCTCACTTTTAAGGGCAAAGCGGGATGTACAGCATCTCCGTTTCCAACGATGTGTGACATTGCGGCAGACCCATTTGTGACAGGAAACTGTGACTTGCTAGATCGCTCAGAAGGTGCAACCGACGCGCTTCTCCCTCTAACAGCTGCTACGCTCCTCACGACACGCGCACCACGTATCGCCCGCTCCTTCTCTTCTGTCAACGATATGCTTGCTAACGATGTCGTCGAATCACTGGCGCGGGTAGTAATTGAGGGCATCGGTTTAAGTGTTTCCTCTGAACTGCGTGGTGAGTCGTGCAGTGGGTAAACACCAGGGCGTAAATGTACCACGCGTTCGTAGTAGAGCATGAACGCCCCGGAGCCCTCTTGAAGCACGGACTCAATCCCGACCTCCGTGACGGAGTCGTCACTAATTCGCAGCCATCCGCGGCCCGGACGATACATGGAATCAATGGCGTCGTCGTCGTCTCTAATATTGCCATATCGTAGACACTTGTCACAGTTGCATCCGATGGGGTCGGCAAACCTTGGAGGTGCAAAGCGCCATTCGCCACACGCCGGCGGACGTGGCTTGCGGCGGTAACAGACATAGTGTCCAAAGGAATGCTGGCCATAATGACAGACGACAGCAGAAAGACGGTAGAATGTCCTCGGTGTGGAGTACATCGCCTGTGTGGGTGTTGTAGATCGGGGTAAAGTTGGAGCTGGCGAGCAGATGGGAACGGAAGGGACAGTGGAGAGATTGCCAGAGGTAGTAAAAGGGGTAAGGTCGAGTATCTCTGGGAAAACGATCCGCACGGAGTTCTTCATCGCGAATTGGCCATAACTCAGCGAACGGTTAAGGTGGAGTGCTAGTACAAGTGGCGGCTAGATTAGCAGGTCAGATCTCGTGAGATAAAATGGTGACGAGTGGTGTACCCTTGCGATCATTGCCTGTTTTGTAGATGCTTTGCTGAACACCTTTTCAAGTTTCAAGCCTTTGATGTCTTCCTCTAGTCGACCATGTTGCAGGGCTGCCTTGACCTTGGCCTCCAATTTTCTGGTATCTTTTGCTCTTCTCTTCTTGGAGATTGTGGCCTGTGGGTCAGTATACACTGTCCTCTCTAGGCGATCTGCATCTTGTTGGAGGCGTTGGTGCGTGGCGATCATGGAGCATTTGCGACAGATACAATCCGTCAGCATCTCGAGTTTGGTGTACTCGGCGAGGCATTCTTCCAGACGACAATGGGGCTGAAAAGGAATCAGTGGAAGGCGAGATTGTGCTGAGGCATGCATACGGCATATCTGGGGATCGCGAGCTGCCAGCTATCGAAAGCGAAATGCATGACAGCTTCGGTGTATCCGCACTCTACACAACTTCTTCTATTCGCTGTCAGGCCGTCAAATACGCTTTTCCCAATTTCCTTCGCTTCGACGTGGAGTTGAGAAAGACCACCTAGACCGCGGTCGCGATGGCCCTCTCTGTCTACTGCAGCAACTTCTTTCTTGATGCATTCAGAGACGAGCTGGAACAATTCCTGTGCGTCTTGGTGCTCTCTTGAAGAGAAAAGTGAGTTGTGTTTTCCACGAGATTGACTAGATAAGGCGGTTACGATCTCGAGGGGGCGTATGGAGTGGTATGATGACCGCGGTGAGTTGAGGTCTGTAAGACTGGTGGATGGAGGGAAGGCGCAGGATGTGTATTGCAGCGTACCATTGATAAGGTCGAGAAGTGCGTCAACGACAGGCGAGGGCACGTCGAGACGCACAGCTTTCTCGTGGACAGCAACGAGATAAGGTTGTAGGTAGGACAGGGATGCCATTGCCTACGCGGTTTCATAAGATACGGGTATATATATACCAGTGAACATGGACGAGCCTGTAAGGTAGAGTTCATGAAACAATATGTTCCTGATATATTGACGAGACCAGGGTAGTAGCCCTCGGGTGGACCTGTTCTCCCTTCTACTGTTGTGTTTAACGCAATCGGCTGGCCACAAATCATTGGCGTACCTGGCCTGGCATATCCGTTCAACTCGAGGTGCTCAGCGCGAGAGCGAATGTGCTTCTTTCTAAGTTTCTTGGAATCATGGGGCGAACTAGAGCCCGACTGACTGCTGCCCCAGGACCATGGGAAGGTGAAGCCAAATGTCTCGAGGACCATGATGATGGTAGAGGGTCTCAGAGATATGCGACGGAGTGCCTGAAAGAAGACGAGAACAAGGAGGGGAAAGAGAAAGAAAACGACCAAGGGTGCCAATTGCTGGTGATGAAGTAAGCTTGCAAGCGAAGTTATGATGTCGTGCATGGGAGACGCTACGCTGTCAACGACATGGACGAGTGCGAGTGAGTGCGGGTGCGTGCGTCTGCGAGTGCCTCTGTTGCGAATGTCCGCCTGCTCCTCTCAAGGCTACCTAGCGCAATGGTAGCGCGTTTGGCTTCGATCGCCGACGGCACCAAAAGGTTGCAGGTTCGAGTCCTGCGGTGGTCATTTTTTATTAGTCATTCCTCTGCTCACGTGACTCCCGACGCGAACCCAGTCGCGTTCAACTCGTTCATTGTCGAGGGGAGCCATGGCTGCAACGCTGTTCTCTCAGCACTCTTCCAACCCACTTGAGGTCGGGTCGTCCGACCCGCGCAACAGAGCATACCATAACGAGTACATTGCAGCAAGAAGAGCAAATGGCACCAGGAACTTCACCTCGGAGGAGGGTGGCCATCATACCTTGGCTGGCTATCGCAACCACCTCGCACAGCTATGCGGATCATCATCATTGAAGCAAAAGCAAGAGGAGGCACCCATGATGATCGATCTTGATGAAGGGATGGAGAGCGAAGACGATATCAACTCCATGGACTGCCCACAAGACATCTGTGACCTCGTCGACGCAGACGAGCAAGACGACGACGACGACGACCCCGATGCCCCAGGAGAAACAGACGAAGAAATGACCATCCATCTCAAACCTCCGGAGGAACGACAAGAGATCCAACTCGAGGTCGCGAACCTCATAGCAGCCGTCCCTCAGCTCTCCGAGGAGTACAAGATCGTCGACAGGCTCGGAACAGGAACATTCTCATCCGTGTACAAGGCAATAGACCTTTGGTACCACACAAAATGGGACAACTCCCCTTGGCATGGGCACCACCCACCGCCCTCCTCCGCTCACTACCAATCTGTCCCTTATCCCAGAGGCAGCAAAGTATTTGTCGCCGTCAAGCGCATTTACGCGACAAGTAACCCAGACCGAATACGAAATGAAATCTCCATCATGCAGGATTGTAGGGGTACTCGTCACACTTGTCAACTCATCACAGCATTCAGACACCAAGATCAAGTGGTCGCTATCATGCCATATCACCGTAATGACGATTTTCGAGTAGGGCACATCATCAATGACGGCGTGGTCATTCTTACCCTCGCACAGGAATTCTACAAAGAGCTCCCAATGGCAGGTGTAAAAGCCTACTTCCGATGCATGTTTCGCGCTCTGCGAGACGTCCACTCTAGAGGTATCATACATCGAGATGTAAAACCAGCCAATTTCCTCTTCGACCCCCGAACAGGTATTGGCACCCTGTGCGACTTTGGTCTTGCCAGCGTAAGTCAGTCCACTTCCCGCGGCTCAATCTGTTTTTCATCGCTCGACAACGCAGCGCATGGAATCCTCCATTCCGGCCCATGGAGTATGTCTGCATACAACCCCTTCTCCACAACATCCCCATGGGAAACCACGGTCACGGCACGAGTATGATATCGAGCAACTCAAGAGGATGCAGAAGGAGGCCAGGCAGAAGAGTTCGTGGCCTAGTGATCGAGTGGGATACCCCGACAAAGACACTCGGTGTGCATCACGTCACTCGCTAGCTCCACATCTCATGATCATGTAGACCACACTCAAAAGCTAACCGCGCAGGTACGCGAGGCTTTCGTGCCCCAGAAGTTCTTCTGAAATGTGGGCAGCAAACAGGAGGTATGATAGATTTACTTGTGATAATCTGTTGCGTAAAGTTGATGAGTCCACGAAGCTGTTGACGTCTGGTCTGCAGGCATGATCCTGTTGTTCTTTCTAACGGGCAAATTCCCCCTGTTTCAATCCAGTGATGACATTGAGGCACTCATGGAAATTGCCACTATCATCGGTCGCCAGAAAATAGAGAGAACTGCCATTTTGCATAGTCAGTGAGACTAATAGGTTGAGTGCTGTCATCTGAGGTCATTTTCAGGCCGCACTTTTTCAACGAATGTACCCTCGATAACGAGCGAGGGCATGAGCTGGAAAGAGTTCGTCGAAAAGCAGAATCCCCATCTATGGGAGATCCCACGCCCTGATGACCGTTATTATCCCTACCATTCAGCGCATCGCTCGCATCCGCCAACCCCTTCATCATCATCATCATCATCATCAACGTTTGACCCATCATCAGGACCACGATCTTCCTCCCCCATAACGCATGTCCAGCCGACACAAGAATCGCACGATGAGGATATTGAAAATGCATTGTCTCTTCTGGAGAAAGTGATGGAGCCGGATTCCACTCGTCGAATAACCCCCCGCGACGCTTTATACCACCCGTTTCTTACTCATCCATCGGAAGTCGAGGACGATGAATTGTTCCCACACCCCTTTGGTGAAGGCCTGTGCCAAACGTACCACTTTATTGACGAGGTGACAGAAGAACCGTGTGTCCTTGTGGATGTCAATGGACACGAAAAAGTGAGGAGGTTGGTACCAGGAGAGGGGATTGCAATTGGTAAGAATCCCTGTGAATTTCACAGAAAGGAATTTGGACTTGAGGACTAGAAAGATGTATTATTGTTTCAGTATTGTAGTTTCCAACCAAACCAGACGGAAGCAAAAATGACCACCGCAGGACTCGAACCTGCAACCTTTTGGTGCCGTCGGCGATCGAAGCCAAACGCGCTACCATTGCGCTAGGTAGCCATGCTGTCTTGGCATTGATATGTTCAGAAAATAGAATAGGATAATTTCCTTTTCTGGCCTACCACTTGCATGTTAGATTCCCCTAATACCCAGCAGACACTCCAACGTCATGGCACTGAACTGGGTTATGTTCGATGCAATCCGCAATCCTCTGCCTTTACAAGATGAAGTCAACATTACGACCGTCTCGGATGTCGAATGCACACTCGTCATCCCGGATGTGTCGCCCCAAACCTCCTCAGCAGGCGCTGGGGCGGCTGGCCCCTCCAAGATGAAGGAATGTGGAACGATCTACCTGACTGACAAACGGGTAATCCTGATCGATGAGGCTCTTGACCATAGTGTAGATGCTAATCGTGTCTGCTCCTTGTAGCTGATATTCACGAGCCAACTCAGTGGCAGCAAGGCGAAACTCGCGTTTGAATCGTTGACTTTGCCTCTGGAATCCATCCTCTCCTCCAAGTTCGAGCAGCCATTCTTCGGCTCAAACTACCTCATGCTCTCCATAAACCCATCTCCGGGGGGTGGACTGACACAGGATACAACGCTCGAACTGAGGACCCTCAAGACGGGCCTATTTAGCCTTGTTGGCGTCCTGGAGAAGACGAGGGAGAGAGCAGTTTATATGAAGAGACATTCGATGGATGATGAAGAGAATCTCCGTACGTCGTCTATATATCTTTCCTCTGCGTATGAGTCTGACCAGCAACTCGCTTACGACAGCCGCCTACTCGTCATCTAGCATGGTAGCTGCCAGTTCATCCAATTATGATATGCCCCCGGGTTATGATGCGTGAGGATGTAGCATTAAGACAGGATAGCACATTTATGTATGTAGAACCATCGTTGTATGTACCAACTAGCGGATCATCGGAACGACACCTTTCAACCTCCTTGAACTGCGGCAATTGCATTGATCCTCCCTAGCATCATAGGCTCAGTTCAGTTAGTTCTGCAGCCTCAGATTTACGCAGAAAGCCTCACCTCTACTAAGCGGCAATCCTGCCGAAGTTAAAATCCATTTACAGTATAAATCGTCATACTA
>Ga0307518_10000183_pt1 | contig 47779 bp, 70 predicted proteins | sample 25_EM_MG_FD_203889 | JGI IMG/M metagenome (GOLD analysis project Ga0307518, IMG submission 203889) | Populus trichocarpa ectomycorrhiza microbial communities from riparian zone in the Pacific Northwest, United States - 25_EM | ecosystem: Host-associated > Plants > Roots > Unclassified | place... | reverse complement strand
ATTGAGTGTGTGCAGATGTGAAGTATGTGAGTGCACATATTGAAAACAGATTGACCAGCACATGTGTGATTGATGGGGCCTTTGTGATGGAAACTATACAGTATTCAATGCAGATTGAATGCAGATAGTAGCATGTTTGTCATTCGAAATGGGCGACATGCACTCTATAAACATGTCTGTAAAAACCAAGCATGAAATAGCATGTGTATGGCATACCAACAAGTGGGCATTGTTTTTTTCCTACTCCTATGCTCGATCAGTATAAATACTATTGCTGTATCGTACCTACCACTGGGTAAGCTTCCACTGACAATCCATGGGTGATATCTTGGCGTCGCGCGAAAAATATTATCCTCGAATCGATTTCCTACTAAATCCATGCAGCTATTTCTTTGGTACAAATTCTATAAAACGGTCAACTGGGCGTGTATCATTCGAATCCTCGCTCGTGACGCCATGCAAGACAATACAGAGCATGTCCACTGATCGTAATGACCAGAGTGCTTAGTCTCTCTAGGCAGACCAAAGACCCAAGGGAAGGCAGTCACTCCCTCCCGACTTATTGTCGCTGATTTCAGTAGTCACATGGGTGAGGCGTTGTCGACGCCCATTTGCGCCTTTCGGGTAGAAACAACATGTGCTATCGTGCCTTTACCACCAATCCTCTCTACGGTAGAAGAATGCCGGCGGCCGTTGAGTGTTGTTCCTGTGCCACTATTCTGCCGTCCACGTCGACCACCCAAAGGGAACCACACCACAACTATACGTCTACCGTTCTGATCGAGCAACCGTGTCCGATCTTTGGTTATCATCAATTCGGCTAGAGAAGGTATGGAAACCGTCCAAAGTTGATGACCGCGTCGAGACTAACGCGCACTTGTGCAGCATGCGCCTGATCAATGTAAAAGCGTTTCTTGAGAGGGAATGTTTGATTAGAGAGGAAAAGCAAGTGGAACGTCATACCAAAGTCCTCGAGTTCGCCGATGATGAAACCACAGAGTATGCGATTCTATCCCATCGGTGGATCGCACAAGAAGTGGACTATAACGAGATGGTCAAGCTTGCGAAGATGGTCGAGGAGAGAGATGAAATTCGCCAGCGTGACGGCTATCGAAAGATCCTCCAAAGCTGCGAGCAGGCTCAGAAGGACGGATATGGGTGGTTGTGGGTCGACACTTGCTGCATTGACAAGCGAAGCAGTGCAGAGCTATCCGAGGCCATCAATTCCATGTATCGGTGGTATGAAAACGCGAAAGTATGCTATGCGTACCTCCACGACGTCCCCGATCCATGGTTTCCCACTGTGAGTGACGATGAGAAGTATCCCGATTTCGGTGGATGGCCAGAGTGGTTCTCGCGCGGGTGGACGCTACAAGAGCTGATAGCCCCAAGCAACGTCCAGTTCTTCAACAAGAATTGGAAAAGCATAGGTGACAAGAGGACACTTGCACCTACCTTGGTAGGCATTACTGGAATTCCGGCGCATATATTAACATATGGACTCTGCGGAAACCGTCCGTGTGTTGCTCAAATCGTGTCGTGGGCGGCCAATCGAATGACGACGCGAGTCGAGGACCGAGCTTATTCGCTGATGGGTCTGCTGGACGTGAATATGCCGATGTTGTACGGAGAAGGGAAGAAAGCATTTCGCCGTCTTCAGCTGGAGATCATCCGTGCATCGAACGACCAAAGCATCTTTGCATGGGATCCCAGCATGGAAAAGGACCAGCCTGGCAGTATCCTTGCGGATGACCCGAGCGACTTCGAGGATTGTGGTAGAATGGAGCTGATAGGTCATGACGAGTTTATACAATCTCTCAAAGAGGAGGCCGAGCTGGACTCCGTCGGAGATCGACTCGGGTCATTCTCAATCACGAATCGCGGCATTCAAATTTGGCTGCTCCTCCGTCCCTATCACGGTTCTCGTACATTCTTCCAAGCCCGGCTACCGTGCCGCCGGCCGGGACCCACCAATAACCATCGATTTGGTTTTGTGGGAATCCAACTATTATAGATGGCCAGTGCCGTACTTTCCTCCTGAGGTACCTCAATGGCAGCTGTGTCAAGTCTATCTCAGATACCAAGACCTGCCGCATCGCAACACCACATTCGAAATCGACGATAGCGCGCTCAGTGGTTTCACTTGTTGCGACGCGTACCCAAATAAATTCACAGAAAGCACGCTCACGCTGACCAGCACCGATTCCCTTTGCATCAAAGTCTATTATGATAGCCTAACTAACCACCACTTTGTAGTGGGCCTTGGACAATCTTTTGGCAAGGACTGGATACATGTCGTTTCTGATGGCTCTAACATATTTCCGCGACCTTCATGGCAAGGATATGCTGTTCATGAATACATCGAAATGCTGGCCAGAGCACCAGAGCATGCACAACACATGAATAAGGCACGCTCTGGGGCTGAACGCTATGGTCAGGTCTGCATTATGCAGACCCTCCTTCCTCGAACAACCAGTATCCTTCAGATTTCATCCGTCATGTAGAAGAGCTCAAGGATGTGTGGAGTTAAGCTCGAGATATTTCAAGATCCCGGTTTCGGTGACGTATCGGATGAATGGACAGCCTTCGATGTTAACGTGGGTAGTTTTTTGCACGCCTCGTTGGCATTGATATCACTATTTATTTAGGGAACAGACGATCCCAGCTGTGACTGGCGGGGTCTCGTGATACTCGATCGGCAGAGGAAGTACCGTAGCTACGAAATAGACGGGGTGCCCAGTAATTTCTCGGACGCACCCGATGGTACCAAAGTGAGTCCACATGCCTTTCACACAGTGTTTAGCCTTACGGGATTAGCTGGGGGACTATGGTCACTTTACGGGCTTCAAGGAATTCTGCTACGAAGGAAACCTCTTTGCTAACCTCAAGTCACTTTCTTTAATCGCGGACATTACCCCAAGACAGCACAAACTATCTTCGATGGATCGTGTGATGGCCTGGAATCGGACGTACTCTCGCCATCTCAATTTATACAAACCACTGATGCTGTCACTTCCAAGTAACGACGACCTCAAGTCATTGTTAACTTCGTTCTCTACTCGACTCACTAACAGTTACCTTGTCACAAGGATCATACGGTGTCTTCCTGATCCTTGCCAGCCCAGCTCAAATATCACAACACCTTTGTATAGCGTTGCAAAGCCATTTGTCTGGCACCGAAATCAAAGCATCGGATTTGTGTCGGAAGAGCGGTCAGGAGACGAAGGGTGACCAAGTAAGGGTTAATAATAGTATGATACAGATGAGAGGAGCGTATGACGGACACAAGTCTGCAGACATTTCGATGCAGTGGACCTCGAAGGTTTTGCAAGTCCAGTACTAAGGAGCTAGTTCGACAACTGTAGGATAGGCACCAATTCTCGGTGGCAACAAGGCTCTTATGCGAAGACGTTTGATGTACTGAAGTCTACTAGGGGCGCTGCAGGCAGGAATACCCTGCATAAAAAAGAAACGACAACCAAAGTAGTAGTGTCGGGTAAGTTTGTCCGTAGTAATATATTGCCAGTCGTTCAAGAAAACGATCTCCGCGGTTGGATTAGAAATTCCCCAACGTGAAATGTCTGCGGTTGCTTCTTGCTCCCAAGATTACATAGAAGATAGTCTGACCTAGCGAGGATAAAATAATGTCATGGACTCAGTTAACTTGGTGTGGTTGAACTTCTTGCCAGCTATCGGGAGGCGCCGAACTTCCAAATCGGTACATACAGGCAGCGCTTACTAATAGTTTCCTGCTGGAAGTTGTTCCAACTCGAGGCCTTCAAATCGTTCGACGGGTCTAACTCGGTAGCTGACACCTGTGAGGAGCCGAGTTAGACCCATCGAATGATCCCTCTTCCAACTCCCATCTCGTGTTTGTCATTCCACTATACACATGATCTCCCCACAGCCTCCCCCGCTCGTTGACGATCTGTCTCCTGCCCTCAGGGCAATACTGAAGGGGCGCACCGAGAGTACGCTACTCTCTCTTATCAAGAAGAACAAGGACACTCGTTATTTCTCCGAGTCGCCTGTCTTTTTGGACTTTCACACCGCGCTACAGAATCTCAGGAAGGAAGGCGACAGTGAGGACCGAGACGATGCGCTCATCGAGAGTTATTACTCTACGATTCCATTAACAACTTACGACTCTTACGAGCCATTCGTAAAGAAATTCCTTGAGAGCAATTGCCTGGAAAAAGATGTACAGAATATGTTTGCTCCAGGACTGCCTTATGGAATCGCCATTACTAGTTCAACATCCAGTGCAAAAGCAAAGTATGTCGCCCTGTACAGCTACGGTTCTGTCTCGACCGCTCCTCCGAAGTTTACTTCCGGGAGAACCTGCCGATTCTTTTCCTTCCAATATCGTCAGTTGACTAGTGTGCAGAATGTCAAGGGGGATACAATTAAGAAGCTCCCTGTCGGTGGAGCGACAGCGAATGAGTCCCGCATATGGGAAGGATTGGATGTTGACCAAGATCACCTAAATATCAAGTTGGCAAGTATGTACTTTTCCTTGGTTCTTTTCGAAGTCACTACACATTGTCGTAGGTTCGCATACTTCTCCAAATGCCGTTGGCTTTATCAGCAGGTACCCATCATTCATGTTAATGCACACACTCTTCGCCCTGGCAGAACGTGAGGTCGAGATGATCTCAGGATTCTTCAGCACTTCTATCCCCTCGATATGATCCTGTATATGGAGGAAGAATGGGATACACTTGTAGCAAGCATTGGGTCTGGCACACTCCCAGACTGGGAGGGAATTGATCATGTCCGGGAATACCTCGAGGTAGCCACTTCTTCATCTCAGGTTCCCCCGCTAAGATGTGCACGTCGTTAAACAGCCTCACTTCCCTCCGCGTCCTGAACGTGCAGCCGAGCTTCATGCCATCGGGAAAGCGACGGAGCAGCCTGGCTGGTTGGCGAAGGTTTGGCCGATGCTCAGGGCGGTTTTCACTATTGGGAGTGGTGTCTTCGCAACTGCCCTTCCGAAGGCAGGCCCCGTCATTTTTAATCCACTGGCAAAAGCTTAGGTCATCCACAGATAATTGGTCCAGATGTTCAGTTACGCAGTCAGGGTTATTTTGCCAGTGAAGCCCCCGTTGGCTTGGTTTACGACCCTTCGGACATGAATCTATTCAAATTATTATTCACTGAATTTTTTGAATTCATTGACGTTACTAACGAGGGGACAGCATCTGATCTTTTGTGCCCAGTAAGCCCTTTCATCTCACTCGTGCTCTCTCTAATCCCCTGTCAGTGGCAAGTCGACGTCGGGAAAATGTATGAGGTCGTAGCGACTGCCCACAAGGGACTGTGGCGTTACCGCATCGGAGACATCGTCGAGATTGCAGGCTTCGACCCTAATGATGGTACACCCGTTGTGCGATTTGTCGAACGCCGAAAGTATGCCTCATCGTCGCCTATATTTCTACGCGGATTAACGTGAAACAGCCTCGCTGCCCGTCTGGCAGCAGTCATGTTGACCGAGAGCCAAATCACAAGCGCTATCTTAGCAGTGCAAGGCACGCTTGGTGTAATTGGCGAGTTTACGACTGTCATCGACGACAACATATATCTTGGATACCTTGTCGAAATTCAGGGTGACCTTGGTATGTTTGACTGTTCCTTACTTAGGCATGGTGTTTATGGTTGCTACCTTCGACACAGATCCCAAGGCAGATGAAGCTCCAGCACGACTGCTGGCTGAATTTGTCCGTCAAAACGAAAGATTTAGACCAGCCTTTGATTCGAAGAGGTTGAAACCATTTACCATCCGAATCTTAAAGACGGGGACGTTCGCGGAATATAGGCGATGGAAGTTGGATGTGAACAAGTCCGGGCTAGGACAAGTGAAGGTGCCCGTTGTTTTGTGGGACAACACTGCCCGGGAGTGGATATTTCAACGGGTTGAGAAGGAACCAGGTTCTGGATCTGTTCCTTCTGAAAGCAAACATTAATAATACATGTGATGGGGGTGAATTAAATGCATTTGGCTACCTGCATGTTGGAATCTACTTAATATTGCTGTAAACAAGGTGATTCTTTCGTGTATCGTTTCTAATGTAGTCTCTGAAGCAGGGAACGCACTGAGGAATTGTCGCGCTTGTCAAGGAGATCAGCATGCGCTGGCCGGAGCCCTCAACCATCCCTGGTTCCTGCGCCGCGCGCTCAGTCCGCTTGTCTCTGCGTCGATGCGCAAGTGTTGTCGAGATGCATGCGATGGTGCTCAAGACTTCATCGTATCCGTCTGCAACTCGTCCAGAGGAACACGCACAAGACGCTCTCCAGGGGCCGATTCCGATATCTCAGAGATATCCTCATTTCCCGCATACTGCTGACGATTCGCGACTATCATGGGGTCAGCACAGGAGATAGAAGCGAACAGACCGATCAGACTCACGGAAAAGATCAAGTATGCGAAACATGTTTGGCCATTGTTCGAGCACCTCGCCATGAACTAGATAGACATTTGTCAGTGCTCAGTTGTAACTACCACTTCCGAGAGCTAGACAAACCTTGGCCAGCATCCGCCATTACTTCGCAGTCGTCTGCGAGGCCTTCAATTCGTTTTACAAAGAGTGCGCTGGCGCGTTCGAGGGCTGCCACAGCCTCGTACTCTTTCTTCTTCTCCAGCAACTTGTTCATCGCAGCGGCGCTCGCACCCTGCGGTGCCAAGGACGCTGCATGTGACTTGCGATTCGGTGCAATGGAGTGCCGCATGTTGTTGTCCAGTGGCAAGTATGGGTGGTACAGATCGGACCTCCACCAAGACTGATCAAAGATAGAAGTAAAACAACCGCCACTACTACGCTAGTCCCTAGACTACCAATGATATCAGCTGTGACACAAACCCATTCTCGGCTTCATGACACTGCTCTCCGGTTTTGCTCCAGCGCATATCAATTCAGTTGTACTGGGCAGCATGTCATCTCACTGCTTCGTTCTCGCTCACGAGCCTACGTGCGGAGTGGTCTAGTACGAATGAACACAGGTAACACGTCCTCTAGGATCGACAGTGCCGTCAATGCGCTCCGTACATAGCCCCTCCACTACGAACGCTTATCAGCGGTAAGCTATCCACCGTCTGCAGGCGTCACTGGTTTCTCTGGTATAGCGAGCCTGGCAGTTTGTCTACGAGTGTTCGGTATCGTTATGCCGGCTGTTGCGTGTAAGTGCATTTGTCGGTGTAATTTGATTCGGAGATACCCTGAAGAGCGGTGCATGTTCCTGTCAGTCAGCGCGTTCTACCGACCAATACCCATGAAAGCATGATCAACAGAACTAATCAGAGATGGGGGCTACACATGTAGGTGTGGTGATACGGCTTCGGTCATTCGACGTCCTACATGAGTTGAGATAAATGGCAGAGGAAAACTGGCGGACCAAAACCCACAGGAAAGTCGTCTTGAACCCAATGTCGACAACTGATGGTGGTGGCAGAGGCATGAAGATAACATATGGTGTTTCCAATCAGCTTTCCAAGCTGCGCAGTAAACAAATGAGAAGGGGACAGAGATGGAGAGACAGACAGATCCAGTTGTTCAACTGCGCGTCGACATCTATACACAACGGCCAGCACTACTACTCGTGTAGACTCGTATCCAGCGGGGAAAGAACATCTCGTAGTTTGTCGTGGCATTAGATGACCACGAGGTGGCGACGTTAACGGCGGCGCACCTTCTCGCACTCCCTGTGCTGTGCAAAGCACTTGCGAGATCGATCGATCATCTTCGACCTATGGGGCCAGGTGGGTGAGACGTTGAAAGGACAGCTCATCTGTACTCTAGAAGGCAAAACACCATTGGTTATCCCCTAGGCTCTGGTATTCGGAGTCATAGTTTCCGATGCACCACCACAATGCGTCACAGCATCAGATTGACCTAACGAAAATGAATATGAGGCAAGGTATATGGTAGTCTACTTCTTCTTGATAGCTTTCAAACGTATTGTTTCGTTCCCGACGAACACGCCCTTCGAAGCCAGATAAGTTTCACAACCGGTGACAGAAATGCACCGACACATACCTTTCCCTTGTAAGGTTCAGGAGGGCGCCATTTTCGTATTCTGGCCGCGAAGAGACCCAGTAGATGCTTGTCTGAACAACTGAGCACGATTTTAGTCGGAGACGACACTTCTGCCTTGATGTGAGGCTGGATAGGCACGTAGACATTGTGCGAATGTCCGAGTTTCATGTTGAGTCTCTGACCACTTCCACCATCTATTGTTCCTCTCGGGTCTTCCTCCAGGGCTGCCCTGTACCCGACACCAACCAAGTAAATGGGTAAAGTGAACCCCTGCGTCATCCCGACGACTGCATTGCTGATGAGGGTCCGTGTCAATCCCCACATAGCACGTTGCGTCTTCACCTCCGCGTTCTCTATGGAGATGTTCAGGACATTCGGTTGAGGAAAAGTAAGTTGCATATAGGGCTCGAGCGGCACAGAGGTCGACCCGAGAGGTCCCTTGACGGCGAGCGACGTCGGGGACGGTGTGAGCGTGACATTGAGTGGAATTGGTATCGGTGATTTTCCAATGTTAGACGTGTGGCCACATGCTCGTGCTGTCGAGCTGAACCGTCGGACAGTGTTGCCAAAGCTTGTGCGCAGCGACATGAAAACTGACAAGTTTGGTCCGCTCACTCAATAGTGGAGCATAGCCACTGACTCCTTCAGTACTACTAGTATTAGCCTAGTCTACCTATGACAAAGAGGCTCCAACGAATGTCGGCGCCAAACATACCCCGTCCTTCGTGCGAATTCGGTGTGCACTCCTCGTCACTGGATTGACCCATGCTGCCTCCCGTGTCTCCAGCGTGGTGAAGCCTACGAAGGATGGTGTTATCGGTGAAATGGATCCAATAGTGGTCTTACCAGGTTGAATCGATTCGAAAATCTTCTTCTTGGGGTTTAGCTGGGACAACGGTTGTGCATCTACAACGGGTATGAGCAAGTGACAAAAAGAGTTCCAGAATCAGAAAAGCCTACTTTCATATTCGGGTCCCTCGAAGTAAACACGATCCCCGGGCTTGGAACCTGGCGGCGGCTGTATCAACTCGACACCACCATCCTTTCCATCCTTCGATGTTGCCTAGAGAAGGGGTCAGTAGATAGTGGTTCATACAGATGGTAGTCGTACGGCAAGAACCATGGCAAAGCTCTTGACGCCCCGCATATTTGCTGGTTTCAAGTTGCACTGGCGTCCATGTAAGAAGTGAACCATTCATTCTAATGAAGGAGATCCACTTACGATTGCAACGAGGTATTTGTCGCGCATCTCTTCTATTGGTATGTAATTCACAAGCCCCGAAACAACAGTACGGGGACCTGTCTCCTCTCCCAGATCTATTTGCTGTCGGGAACCATTAGCATACTATTTACCCTCAAAAAAATCTGAATGAAACGAACCTCAACGTAGAGAGAGTCTGCATCAGGATGCTTCTTCACTAATGGTCGACGTGGGTTAGAAGCCAGAATTCGAGAGGCGAATGATGTCGCACCATCTATAATGTGGCCAACCCTCATATCTATCATGGATGGAACTGGTTCACCATCCTCTTCCGCGGGCTTACTTGCGCCAGCTCCTCCGCCCTTCTTTTTGCCACCCTCAGCGGCAGCAGGGGTCTCTTTGTTCTTTTCTTTTCTCTCCTTTTTATCTTTCTGAGGCTTCTCTTCCTTTTTGTTTGCATCAGCTTCCTCTGGTTTTGCAGCCTTCTTGGGCTCTTCCGGTTGTTGACTAGCGGGAGGCTTCGGTGCCTTCTCCTTCCTCTTGGGTGGGTCAGCTTTTCTCTCGATCTTGGGCGCGGACTCCAAATCGAACGTGACAAACAAGAATGCCGGGGATAGCGCCTGAGCGGCACGTAGAACTCCTGGTTTGGATTGGATATGGTCAAAGTAGCGGGTGATTGCTGGGGTCGCGTAATACTGAGGCGGTTGGAGTTGGGACTGTGCACATTGTGTTAGACAGAGGCAGTCAATTCGTAAAGTTATACAACATACCACTATTGGGTGCAATGCGCCATACAGTGCGACATCAGCAGCAGTGAAGTAGTTGCCCACAAGGTAAGTTCGCGGGGTCAGCAGAGTCTCCAGTTCCTATGAGACAGAGCAAGTTAGCGACAGTTGGCACGCCCGCTAGAGTGAAACTTACAGGCATGTTCTCAGCCTTCACAATGTCTCCCTCTGCAACTTTATCTATGAAACCGGTTATTTCTACTTGATCTCCATCAGTTTTCCCTGCCTCGGCTTGCGTGTTCGTGACAAGATCCTTCAGCGGGGAAGTTAGCTTTGCGAGGGATGCTTCGTATGACATTCCTCTCCTCTGCAAGGGTCTCCAGAAATGGTAGAGATTTCGATGTCGAAAAGTATTGATCAATTCGAATCTCATACCGATGATCATATTGGATGCACGTGATCTGAAGTCAGGTTGACTGCTACAACTACACATATGTAAATCATCAATTCCTACAACTGCACGCCTAGTGGTCTCTCCCAGTACTTCAATATCTACCTTTAGCACCATCCTGAGCAAAATTACTTCCGACTTTCCCAAGGAGAAAATCACCATAAATAACAGGCCCATAGACCTTGGCATGTTCTGTGCGGGCTAATACACCCGCCAGCGGCTTCACATTCGCATTGAAGTTTGGTTCAAAGAAGAATGGGATCCTGCAATGACGTTGGCCACCTCCTGCAAGAACTAGATTAAGTGGAAATACTTACGAGACCCTATGATGAGAAAAGGTGATCAGGTAACGAAAATAGTCTCGGAGAGTTCGTGGTACGCACCGATAGTTGGATCCCCTGTGGATCACCCTATGTAACGTGCTCTTATACACCCCATTTGTCCATATCTCCCACACTAAGCATCGGAAGGTGAATTACACGAAATATGGCCTTTCTGCCCGACTTACTTTCACCAATATTACAAACAATACACCCAGGAATTGGATCAGCGTTGATCCACATTCCGTCCTCACTGTCGTTCTCGTTGGGAAGTCCATCCACTTCAGTGACGGAAAGCCCGCTCTTTGGTAGGAACACTTGCAAAGCTGAGTGGGTCGGATCAGCGTGTAGCAGACTAGCCGGTGTCCGTTTAGGTACAGCCCAAACAGTAACTGAACGAATGCTCACGTCAAGCACCCGTAATCTCTTCAAGATATGATGCTTTTCAGTTTCTTATATCTTAAGTTGAGCCCAGTTCACGCACTTGTGTGCTCCACACGAGAACCCGTCATAATCGTTTGGTAAAGGTGGGTAACCTATGCAAGTACAATCAATTACCGGGGCGTTATCAAGGATGCACTACCCACCAATAACTCTCATGACCCAGAAGTTATCGTCCACCTGAGCACGGAGTTCTTTCCATTCGTCATCGTTCAGGCCTAGCCCGTCCGCCATGCTGACATCTTGCCGTCGAGAGATCGGTAACGCCATAGGAGGAAACGAAGACTTACGCTTTCATGACCACCATTCCTAGTTTCTTCATCTTCTCGATCCACTGTTCATATTTCTGCCGAAAGGTACCGGGTACGCTCGGCCACTGGTTTTCACCCCACAAGGTTTTCGATTTATCCGGGTTCTCGACTGGCCTGTAAAAGTCGATTCCCTCGTGGTTGTCAGCCTTGCCATTCGTGACGTTTTCATTTAATCTCTGGTACCCTGTATTCCAACACGTTACGTAGACTACGGACTCATGTAGTTTGAGCTTACCTCGAGCATTATCTTGGTTCGTGATAGAAATAATATCTTTCTCTTCTTGTGGTAGGAAGAAGAACTCGCGAGCTAGTCGTGTCAGTTCTTCCGGTTCACTCGCGTCCACATACTTGGAGATATCGAGGTAGAAGAAGCCATATTCTACACAAGCATCATGAAGAGCAGTTGATACTGCGGCTCGTTCCAGGCTGCAAGGCTGTGTAGGATCCAAGTAAGGTCCAATGTCAATTATTGGGAGCCGGAAAGAAGACTGCATTGAGTGAACCACGGACGACACTTCAGCTGGACCTTTTATACTGCCTGCGAACCTTGCACTAATATGCCAAGTCAACTACTCGTATCAATCAGGGATACTTATCACTTAGGCGCCCTGGGATGAGCCCAATTGTTGTAACGCAGTAAAACGGCTCACCGTTGTGCTGACACTCATTGACACGTCAATCAAGAGAGTCGATTGACATATGATGGTTCTACTAAACAAGAAACGTTCACAGTATAGAGTCCAGTAAACCTCATATTACTGGTGACAGGTGCATGATGGCTGGTACATGCGTTGCTAATCTTCGCGTTACTATTGTAGTGCAAAATGTGAGGGAGCAATGAGGGAGTGTAGATGGGCAAGATTTGTATAAATTCCACGGGACCGCATGCTAACGGTATGTGGTATTTTCAGGCCGGGGTTGTTGCGAATATATCGTGCGACCTGGGTTTTGCTTGGCACATGTCCATGTATGAGGAGGGTCCTGTATAAATCCACTTGCCGGACCAGTGTAGTGACCAGGCCATGGCGGGGGGAATGATGGAAACTCGTACGGCAGTCGTTGGGGTGAAAGGTTCCTCGGAGGTGAGGTTGATGCTGGCCAAGACCCCTCCAGGTGGTGCGAATTCGCCGACCCGTTGACCACAATCGCATTCACGTTTTCGCTGTCCTCCATGCCCTCGCGCACCGCCCTAGAAGCTTTTATGACTCTGCCGCTTGAACTTCTTGAAGGAGGGGGCAAAACGTCATTCGCTTGCTCGTCCACTTCCATCTCCGAGTCTCTCCCGTCATCTCCACCAGGAGGCAGGTTAGGACTATTATACGCGCTCGGTTTATCCTTCTCTACAAAAACACGATGTTTGCCCTTCGACTTCCCATTGGCGTGGTGACCAGAATGTATAGGGGCTGACGATGTTTGGTTGGTGGAAGACATGGCAGGATTGGCGGCAAGATCATCCTTTAGTTTAGCCTCGCGTTTGTCAAGCGCTTCCGTAAGGCTGAGGGGTTCTGGTATTGTATCTGCGCGAGAGATGTATACCACAGCAATAATACCCGGAGCAACCAATGCATACCTTGCAGGAACATGAACTCCTGATATTGTTGGGTTGACAACGCTGGAAGGCGTTCAACGCCTGGACGTAAAGTGAAGGGTCCAAAACATACCCATGTCCGTATAGTTAACAATATTTCTCCGTGTAGCTGAGGCGCTCCGATAACCCGCTTGTACCATTCGCTTCAAAAACTCTTCCTGGAATCGAGAGCAAGCCTCAGGTTTCATCCAAGTATTAGGCGAACGAGTAGGCTTACTGTTGCGACGGATATCATGAAGGCGGCTTCCTTGGACACAGTAAGGCTACCAGCGATACCTTGGGAGATGAATACAGCGAGGTAGGCGGTGGATGGAACGGACGTACCGTCTAAATGAATCATACTCTCGATTCTAGACGCAGGAAGTAAACTTGTTCCTGGGACACGCTCTCCCAGTTTTCTGCCTCCCTTTTTTCTCCCAGCCGAGGAGGTGCTCGCGACCTGGTCCTCCTCCGTGTCTGACTCGAGCTCATCTATCTCGGCATCGCCCTCTGAGTCTGTTGGTAGGTTGTATATGCCCGAGCTTTGATCTGGATCATCTGGGTCGCTGAAACGCCCGTAGGGCTGGAGGGATGTCGTGTGTGCGAGGATGGTCGAATCAGCGTAATAGGCAGCCATAACTAAGTTAGCTGTGTCGACAAAGTGCTACGGCAGCGATGATTTAAGGTTCGCGGTCCACGATGGAGTGGAAGGGACAAGGGGGCAATGAGGAGAAGTGAAACCTTTGTTGGCAGCAGTTGACTTTTAGTACCGTACCAGGGCAACGACGCGATGTTCTTGCAGCGCTCATGTCAACAACCACCAGCAGCTCCTCAGTCCAACTCAAATAGTCAACCTGGTGAGATTCCGACTTGCTACGACCACTCTCTTCTTCGGGTAACAGCATGGGCTACTCTCCAATAGTCCAACCTCTCAGCCAGGCCATCGGCATGTAATCCGGGCATTTAAGGTGACCTATCACTTATCACTGTTCACACCTACTGACGTGTACATTCAAATACAAACAGGTTCCTCTAACATTGCGAATAGGGCTACATAACAGTGGTTGAGTAGGGATAAGTGTGAACGCCCATCAAGGTGCATCAGTTGGTTTCGCCCCTTCGTTACTCCACGGGCACTTTGACAATCTCCTTGTCTTCCAACTTCGGAACCTGCAGTGTCAGAATCCCATCCTCTAACTTCGCTTTCACCTTGGAGCGGTCGATAGATTGGGGAAGCCAGACCGTCCTGGTGAAGAGCGAGCTCCCTGACCAGAGACGTTCCGAGGTCAGTTGGTTCTGATTCTGTTGGGAGGCAACAACGGGCCCCGTTCCTACAGGTGGCATTAGTCCAACTGTCGGATGGAAACCAAACGTGGCAGACATACCTTCACTTGCTGCTGGACCGTCATCAGTATCCTGTGATTGGGGGGCCGCTTGTCGACTGGCTGTCTTTCCCTGGATAGTAATGCTCCGTCCTCCATCTCCGATGGTAATATCCACGTTATCCTTTTTAACGCCCGGCAAGTCAGCCTCGACTATGTACTTGTCACCCTCTTCAACAACGTCCACTGCTGGACGGAGGGCATTCGCTCGTTCAAAAAAAGGATCTGCGAAAACGGATCGGGATTGAGGGAAGCCATAACCAACAGCAGGCCTCCCGAATGGCTCCTCTAGCATCTGGAAGAGGGGCCTGAACTCGCGGAAGAGTTGTCTCGCGATAGACATTGCGACAGTAGAGAGCCCAGGGACGATGACGACGACTTTGTAAATGTCTCTGCTTTTATACGATCATCGAGGCTAGAAACTACGCGAACCCCTCAGAACCTCGCTGGCGCAATACGCAAGCCTTACTTGGAGCATTGTAACATATGACGTAGGTTATGGAACTTGCCAGGACTGTCTGGGGTCATGGAGTCTCCTTACATAAACGAGCTAAATTGTACAGTTTCTGTTAGTACCAGGCCATTCTACGACCCACTGTGCCTGAACAGAATGCTCCTGATCGTCGTCATCCTCAAACTTGAGCTTATAGTATTTGGAAGACATGCTCTAGAACCCATGGCGTGAGCTTCTGAGGTGGTGTGAACACATGATCTCTGAGACTCACACGCCCCTCACTCGGAATTGCGATGACTTCAGCACGATAAAAGCAACTTGTGTCCGGATAAAGAGCCATCACTGTTGACCCTGCTGGGAACTCCTGATATGCACTTGGGTGCGCAGCACTATTTAGTGGTGCCTCGGGATCCGGGAGTGGAATGATCGCTCGAAGGGTGGTATTATAGCACCTCGAGGAATTATTAGCAGTAAAAAATGGCGGGGAATAAATATGCCTCACTGTCCAGGTTGCCCATCTTCCTGTGGTTCTACATCTTGGACTTCGTACCTCGAGGCAGGTTCAAAAATACATCAAGGATCAAAGCGCAGGCGAACTTTGCACACCTGTTTTTGTCTTGATTTATACATTTGGTAATGACAGCCAGTATCCACGTGTTCTCATCGGCGTCGGCATTGCTACCATCCGCAGCCTTTCCTGCTGGTGGATGGAATGCAACCTTGCGACCTTCTTGCAGAGGCAACTGCCTCGCCAACGCTTCTCTACGGGCTTTCGGCTCGCGGGAAAACGGCATTACAGGTGAAGGGCCAGTCGACCCTCGAGCAGCTTGCGTGGCACGCGAAACTCCCGAAGTGACAGCCACAGAAGTTGGAGACGGTGATGGAGGTCTTGGGCGCTTATTGCGCTTCTCTGGTCGTGCATTAAGTGCTGAGTACACTGTGCAGGGTAGACAAACCTTGCGGGTAGGGCTCTGATGCCTTTCTGAGGGCCATAAGGACTCCCACCCGTTCTATCGCATCATCGAGCGCTCTGAGGATCGTGAGGGGAAACACACAAAGTTGTGCTAACTACTACTTACCTAGCCTCATCGTTCGCGTTTCGATGGACTTCTTTGAGTGCCAAGGACAGCTTCTTGTAATTAGTTCGCAGAATCTCATAACCCTCAGCAGGGAGGGAATCATCTGTCGGCCATGCAGCGATTAGCCTGTTGACACGCCCAATGGTCTCAACAGTACTGGGGCTGGCATAAATGTTTGACAACGCAGCGAGTGATTTGCTCGCATGAGACCAATATTCTATCTCTACAGTAGACATCAATAAATCATGCTTGACGTTGGATTGATAACGACACAGGAAAGAACGCGTCGTGCAAACCGACCTTCGGTGGAGGCAGGTCGTGTTGATCCTCGCCTTCTGTCCATTGAGTTATTTAAGAAGGTAGTATCTGCTGTAAAATCAAACTGTTCAGTGACTCAGTCGCTGTTCCAGGACAGTAGAATAGGCGAAGAACGAGGCGGTTGAGTGGTGGGAGATAGTAAGCAGGACCCCCGCCACCAATAAGTAGGAATGTTCAAAACTCGAAATGCCGCCTGTGTCGGCAGAACCCTTGCTTGGCGGGAATGGCCTAAGTTCAAAATTACAGCTATTGTGAAGCAATAACTAAGTATACGAAGATACCAGTCAACGTCGAAGGACGGAACCGCAGTCGCAATCCAAATTCACATGCTCGGCCAGGAAAGGAAAGTCTTTCAAAAGTTACATATTCTCACGACTTATGCAAGGTATTCCCAGAACCCTTGCTTGGAGAGCAAGGGAGTATGTACATTGGCAGATACATCTAGGTAGATCGTCCTCTTTGCTCCATCAATTCATAGATGGATCACGTTCTTGAAGGGGTAGTTAGTTTGCGTAACGATACATCGTAGACAACTGCGAGACTTGGTTTAGAATGTGAGGAACAGACTAGAGAATCGGGGAGCCGACCTTCTTCAATCTTCTTCAGATCATATTTCAAACTGTCAAAGCGCCGACGTAGCGTATCATTTTTCAGATTCAACTATAGACGAGAAGTTAGCTCTATGTCATATCTCAAGGGCAAACTTTACCATGGTAAAGCCAGCGAAGAGGTCTTTGACGAAAAGCGAGATTCGGATAGGTGCTTGGTAGTCTCCGAGTGTCACCGCATTGACAGCCAGCCGGGACTGACGTAGCGGATACCAGTGAGCCCAGTGCCAGCTTTGGAAACACAAAACGTTTGAACGACGCACTCACCAGTTCGTTGACGAGGCTAATTAGTCCATGCAGATAGTCCTCGACTGCGATACAAAACCTATCTTTCCATTCTTCCTTTACTAGAACACAGGGTAGTGCCAAAAAGTCTCACAGATGTGGAGTGTGAGGGCTCACTTCCCAGCGCCTGACTAGTTTGTGCAAGTGAAATGAGAGATCCGGTTGTCAGAAATTCCACAAGGGCAGCAGAATACACAGCCGTTCGGAGAGAGTTGGACCACATATCTTTCCAGCGCCAGAACTGATTAGGGGGGATTATGGCTGCGAGGGCGGCTGTGGTCTCGTCACAGCTGTGCAGGATCGGACGCACCGCGTCGAGTAGCGGAGGTACTGAAAGGACATCTAAGAAGTACTGGAAAGACATTTACAAATCGACTGACTTGACTCTGATGGAGTAGAATGGATTTTGTTCAGGATCCCGACCATATTACGTGCCTTCTTGTCAAGATCAGTTACTTGGTCTTTGATTTTCTGGTCAATTAAATGAGTATGAAGATGATCTGCTATCCATCTGAGGATTGAAAGGTAAGCTCACCTCCCTGAGCTCGACATCCTGCTCGAGGAGTTCATTGAGATAGTGTGTGTCCATCGACGCGAGTCAGTCTGAGTCTTCACACGGCACCGTGCGCAATTGGCATATAAACAACCTTTTTCGGAGAAACACACTTTGGCAACGACCAAGTGGTCTTTTCAGTCCATTTCTCTTCTAGACTTCATAACAGAATCCAGACACTTCGTTACATTCACTGTCTTTCATGACTTCTGGTGACGATGTCGAGAAAGTCAAAGGCATACTCGCAAGTGTTCGTGACACCCCCGTCAACACAGAGGTGGGGTCAGACGAAGTATTACAACCCATCCATTCGTATTTAATGAAGGCTCCACCTGACACGTCAGACAAGCGTTATCATTGGTTCTGTAGTCGTGCGAACCAGGTCACGGTAGACGCTGCCACATTTCTGCTCAGATTGTTTGCCTACAACAGTGCTCTCGTGGACAAGTGGAAGGCTAGGTTAAAGAACTGCTTGGCGAGATGCAGCAAGTGCGTTAAAGCACTGGGAGAAGCTAAAGTCAACTCGCGGCCAACGTGAGTAGGATTTTTTACCCTTCATTGCGTGTACAATCAATCGTCACGCGAACCGACGTGTTTCTGCCTCCTTTACATGTTAAGTTCACAGAGCTGATGGACCGTACACAGATACTTTGGCGCCTTCTCAGATGATGTCATGTCAGGATTCTACCGTAGCTTTGACGATTGGGAGTTGGGTCTCGTCAAGGATGCTTTGGCCCATGCCAGTATAAACGACATCCAAACCAATGCCGCTGCTTTGCACAACGTTCCACCTGCCATTCTTTACCATGTACTCTCAAATTTGCGCATACTACGCGACCCCACGATTTTGGGTCTAATTCGCTCTCGGCCTTCCCTGTCAACATGGCCAAAAGATGTTCCTCCACCAGGGTTACTCGTTCTTCTTTTCGATGAGTCTCAAGAAGTGCGTCAGTGGGCCAGGTCCCTCATCTCCTTGTGCACCGAGGTCCCAATAGCAGAAGAGCACTTCGTTTCTGGTCATGAATTAGCAATGCAGACCGTGTTCTACCTCTTAACAAACACGAGAAGGGAGGCTTTAACAGCCAACCGTAGTATGCCAGCTGTTCTCGCGGTAGAGAAGACTTCCGAACTTCTTCAGGCCATGTCATTTGTGTCGGATCCACGGGAGCTTTGGATTGGATACACCCAGGTTCTCCGACTTGCGCCCAATCAAGTTCTACTGAAATCTTTTAGTGGCGTTGACTGCCGGCGAATTGTCGTCGAACATTTGCACGATGTAGGTCCACGTAAGTTCCTGCTATTTTTGTTTCAGCTTCAAGCAGTGTAATACATCCGCCTAGAATTTGTGGTTGTACTTCGATGTCTACTCTTCCTCGTGAAACGTCTTGGTTCGGAGTCGTGGAGCGGGGAAAGCCCTGAGTATCCCCGGATCGTGTTCGATGCCGTCAAAGATAATCCTTCATTTACAAAGCTTGTCGAAGGTGCAGATCTCACTGATGAAAGACCCTGGTTTCTGTCATGGTTTGGAGAGTACCTCATGTCCCTGAGGGACTCTGCCGTCTTTGGCAACGTCCTTGCTAAGATGGTCGATTTACTGTGTGAGGAATTGCAACATGAGAGATTTGGAGAGACACGGACGAAGGTCATGCTAGCCGCCATTCGGGTAAGCTAAGTAATCCAAACTGTGATATCAAAGGCTTATTCTGCTTCAGTTACTTTCGTTTCTCATACGGAAAGCTCAAACAAGGGAACTTTCCCGCCACCAATCAGTTATATCGGACGTTTTGGACATCCATTCAGACATACTCATAACTGTAGCGTTTGGCCGGCAGTATGCGGATGAAAAATGGAAGTCTGTCAGGACTGCCGCTCGCGAACTTGTCATTGCAAGCCTGGAACAAGATGTGCAGGAGATAACCAACTCTGTCAGTCGGTCCTGCGAATTCCTTGCAGGACAGGTGGACACATTCCCCATGTGCAGGGTTCGGGGGCAGTTGTGGCAGAAGTCATTTGACTCGTTACAGACTAACGACTCAGATGGTGCTGCCTCAATCCTCGGAGTAGTTGCTCGGTTCTCCCATCTGGATGCCTTGAACCAGCTCGCGTACAAGAAGGTACTCTCTAAACCAGATGTCAGGGCTGCCTTCGATGCTATCAATCGCTCCCTTTGTGTCGTACGAGAAGGCTTCGTCGATGCTATCTCCAGATTCGCAAATTACAACCAGCAGAGTTTCATTCGTGACTTCTTCCAATTACCTGGAGTAGCAGAGGATGTCATGACGCTGATGTTCTCTTCCATCGATGGCATTCAGACTTCTGCCAAAGCTCTGATTGGTCAAGCATTCGATGTGGACGGTCGTCTCGATTGCTTTCGTGTTCTTCTTTCCAACCTTCCAAAACCGTCATTTTCCGGCATCCGCAGTTTCTTAGAGAGATTCATTGAGCATGCACCTAAGGTTACAGAGGCCTGCAGCTTGTCGAAGTCCCTCGTGCAGTGTCTCACGGACGTCGTCGAGGTTTTGTGCTCTCGTCCGGACGGGCTACTAATGTCCTTGCAATATCTCCGGCCCGGCGACCAAGAAGGACCAAAAGCCCAGATTCCACAGCTATGGACACTCATGACACAATCTATTACTGTCATATTCAAACGAACGCCTCTATGGGCAGAATATTTTGATATCCCGGACATGACCGTGTGGATGCGGGATGCACTTATCTTCGGGCGGGATATGTTAGAACAGTGGAGGGTAATGGAGTCCGCGGCCGTCGTACATTCCGAAGGAGGGCTTTCTTCGAGTACTAGGAATCCTTCGAAATTATCAGAGGTGGGGAAGAAGATGATGAGCGACCTGCAGCCTGTTCTGCCAGAGCTAGCTCGTTGGTTGCGACTTTCTGATGAAGAACTTCTCCACCAATCCTTCGCGCTTATACAGACCGTCTTGGAGTGCTTCCGAATGACTGGTGTACGTCCATCCGAAGCAGGGCTCGCAAAGCTGAACAAGCACATCGACGATGCTCGGAAGCAGACTGGAGGTGCTCTCAAGACGCGCCTGGATGCAGGGCGGATATCGAAGCTGGAAGGAGCTCTTGCAGGCTTTGAAGACGATGGCGATGATGTAGTATTTGTCTCGATGACAACAAGCAGCGACCGTACTGTCGCAGAAAAGCAGAAAGGATCCTCAGGCCCGAAACAAGAGACTGGATCCAAGCCTAAACTTCCCGAACCCCAAGTTTCTGAAAGGTCCGCACCAATCGATCGTAAAAGTGCGCGGACAGACGTCCCAGTGTTCCCTACCTTTCGCAGAGCCGAGCCCACAGTCGCTTCAGCATCACGTCATCGACCCCCTGCACCTCAGGTGGTCCCCGAGGTACACGAACTGGAATCGTCTAGCGATTCGGATTCTGATGATGGGAAGCCGGCGCGTGGCTTGGCTGCACTCGGAAAATTCCAGAAGTCACCCAAGAAACAGAAATCGGCTGAGCGCCGTCAGGTCAAAATGCTGGACGTCACCAACCAAGCCAAAAACGCTACCATGGTACGATTGAGCCGAAGGGATGACGCTCGCCGTCGAGCACTCAGATTAAAACCTGATATTTCTGGCCTACATCGTGCACTCTTGTCCTGGGATTACGATCACACTGGACCAGAACCACCATTCCGAGGAGAGAAACCGGACCTGGTTCGCATTCCCGACAAATTCGTCGACCATCGCCATTACTTGAAGGTCTTCGAACCAATGTTGCTCTTCGAATGTTGGGCCCAGATTGTACAATCAAAGGAGGAGAGTTCACCGCTATATGAATGCAAAGTTGGATCAAAGCAATATACCGACGACTTCATTGATCTCGAAGTCAGCATCACTGAAGCTGTTCAGAGAGACTGGCGTCTGACTGAGGCAGACGTCGTTCTTCTTAGGCAACCTGATGGGAAAAAGTCGTACCTCGCAAAGACGATGTCATACAGGGAAACTATGATAGGTATTCAAACAACCCTCCGTTGCTTTGTGCGAGCCAATGCAGGCGATCAAGGACCACAGATACAGTCGGTGTGGAAACTAAAGAAAGTGATCAGGTAGGGTCTCATCTTGTTGGATGAACAAGGTTTAATTTTTACTAGTTTGAGTACCCTCCATCGCGAGTATGCCGCTTTGATGGCGGTGCCGTACTATGACTCGTTTTCTATGGTTATGCAACCGCGATTATCTGGACACCCTCGTCTGGAAAGTCGTGAGATTGAACAAACCATGGCTACTTATGGTTTCAACGAGCCACAAGCACGAGCTATTCTTAGTTCCTTACGCACACCTGGTTTTGCTTTGATTCAGGGGTGAGTGTATATTCGTTCTTGAGTCCTATTGCTTACATTAAACAAGTCCCCCTGGAACTGGTAAAACATCCACGATATGCGGATTGGTCGAGACCTTCCTGCATAGGCGCTCCTTACCTGCAACGCCCATCCATGTCGGTCGTAATTCCACTCATTCAGATAAGGGACCCGTACACAAGATCCTCTTATGTGCCCCGAGTAATGCGGCGATTGACGAGGTCGCCAGTCGCTTGAAGGAGGGATATCGAGGAACAAATAAGCGTGGTACGCCTATCAAGGTCGTTCGCACTGGACATGACAGGTCCCTCGATGTCAGTGTGAAGGATATATCCCTGGATTTCCTTGTCGAGCAGAAGATCAACGGCGAAACCATGAAGGATTCGTCAAAACCTGCGGTCAACGACATGGCAGCACTTCGCCAGGAGATCGATTCCGTCAAGCGTGTAAGGCAAGAGAAGCTGGACGAGTTGGCCACCATCCAGAACAATACGGCACGCGCAACAGCTCTCGATGAGGAGATTAAAAAGCTGAATACTCGCAGAATGGTTCTGACTCAGCAATTTGATAGATTGAAAGACAAACAAAAGTCTGACAATCGAACCCTCGATGCTACACGGAGACGGTTTCGTATGGAGATCCTACAAGAGGCAGATGTCATCTGTGCTACGCTTGCAGGATCCGGTCATGAATCCATTGAACAGCTGGAGTTCGAGATGATCATCATAGACGAGGCGGCACAGGCGATAGAGCTCAGTTCATTGATTCCATTAAAGTTTCGTTCCCAGAGATGTATCATGGTTGGAGGTAAGCCCCCCTAGTAGTGACTTCATACAGTTCTGCCAACACTACACCCACCAGACCCGCAACAGCTTCCACCTACTGTACTTTCACAGGAGGTGAGACTGGAAGCTTCAAGGGTGACATTTTTTCTGACTCAGTTGAAGGCCTGCAGATTCCAGTACAACCAGTCCTTGTTTGTTCGCTTGCAAAAACATCAACCGGATGCTGTTCATCTGCTAAGGTGGGTAATGATACCACTGTTAACTCTTCATTTCGTGAACTGCCATACAGTATCCAGTACCGTATGCATCCAGAGATTAGCCAGCTCCCAAGTTCCCAATTTTATCAAAAGCGCCTGCTGGATGGTCCTGACATGGCATCCAAGACGGCAAAACCTTGGCACTCGCATCCCAAATTCGGCCCGTACCGGTTTTTTAACGTTCATCGCGGACAGGAACAGGGAACGCCCGGGAACTCTCTGAAGAATCGGCCGGAGGCCCAAGTCGCTGTTGCTTTGTATGCTAGATTGTACAAAGAATTTGGAGCGACGAATCTTGATTTCCGTGTTGGGGTCGTGTCGATGTATCGGGGTCAGGTAAACGAGCTCCGGAGGACATTCGAGACGAGATTTGGCGAGGACATTCGAGGCAAAATCCACTTCAACACCGTTGATGGTTTCCAGGGCCAGGAAAAGGACATCATCATTCTCTCATGTGTCAGAGCTGGACCAGGATTACAATCAGTTGGATTTTTGGCAGGTATGTTATATTTTCCATGCAAATACACCTTGGCTAACTATCCTATTCAGATGTTCGAAGAATGAATGTAGCATTGACTCGCGCAAAATCCTCTTTATTTATCCTGGGAAATACTCCAACACTTGAGAGAAGCAACCAAGACTGGCGAGAGATCATCAACAATGCCCAGTCTAGGGGCCTGTTAAACGAGGTAGGTTAGCAATAGATTAGGCAGTCTTCCACTTCTCTCAATGACGTCACAGGTTGATGTCTCATATTTTGCGGAGCCAAGTATTCCTTCCACCCAGCCCAAACAAGCCCCAAGACCCAGAAAAGTATCCAGTGTTCAAAAGCCACCTTCCAATGTGACCCTTGTTACACCACAGAAGATGGCAGAAGTGGTTAGCAAACCACCAAGCCATCCAAACTTGGATGGAGCAAGGGAAGCTGGACAGAAACCTGGACAGAAAAGACCCTATGTTTCTGAAGATAAACCACTTACTGGGCCAAGTGAGAACAAGTCAAAGCAACCACCTCCCAAGAAACCTAAAAAGGAAAAAGCTAGCATCTTCATCCCAAAAAAGAACAAGCCATGACCATAGATGTTGCAAGAAACCCACATTCATTTACATCACAAATATTATTATATTTTCCCTGGATGGTTGTAATCTTATTCTACTATGATGCTTTTATTGGAGGAAGCTCCCACTGATCTGGACCAAATCTTGGTATTACCATGAGGTCACCTTTGCTATTCATTATGGGCTTTGTAAAGGTGCATAGTGTAGGCTTCCCCAAAGTTGATAGCCATGCTGGATTGATCAGTGTCAAACCTGTAAGCAGGTCAGGGACATCCAAGCTAACATCCAAAACCAACTAGCCTTTCAACCAAGGTTTTGTCGTTCGAATGATCTCGGTAAAGGTGAGGTAGTCGGGAGGTGACCGTTGCGACAGAACAGAAGACGGGTGTATGAACACATCCTCTGGTATTCCTAGCGCACGGTACGGTACATCTTTGGCAGTAGAGAACTGGATGCCTGTTGCAGATTTCTTCTCGACCAGGTCTTTCCGTACAGCAATGTTGTCTATGAATGCTGCGGCCAGTAATTGTCGAAGCACTTTTAACTGTGAAGTGTGTCAGCGGTCTACCAACACACGAAGATAAAAAGTAACCTGTGTATCGTTTGGCGGTTGCAAGTCGCTATCGTGACTAGTATTAACTGCTGGAAAAGCGGTTTTGACAATGTTACTAATTTGGGCACGAAGCTTGTGTATCTCCTCCATAGCCTAGATGTATTTCATCCACGAGTCATCATGAAGGTACGAAGATCGTCACCTTGGGTCCGACAAAGTGTTCGTCGCAAAACTGATGTCCACCCCCTGCATACTCATACGCACCCACAACCGAAAGCATTCGAAAGATATCACTGGTTGACTTGCCCAAACTAGCATGCATCTAGGTTATGAAGACGTGAGAAAACCTTACTGAGTCTGAGGCGGAGGTCCAACCTGTTGTTTTTCAAAGAAGCCACGACGCCGAATTCTCCGCACCTCCTTCATTCTAATCTGGTCTCTATTGATGTGCTCCATCTCATGTTGCCCATCGCTATCGGAATTTTCCGCATCGATTAAGCCTTCTTCCCGTAAGAATGGATCTCCGACAGACAGAATGGAGACGATTGCGATCACGTACGGCAGACACTCGTGCTGCTGACCAGCAACCAGCATGCGCGCATGCCGGGGTGCGAGCGGAAACAGACTCATGGAACGACCGAGTGACGTAATTTTTCCCCCGATGGTCCCCGCAGTCACGCTCGACTGTATACTGCTTGAGGATACGAAAGAAGAACTGGTGAGCGCACCAAGGCGCGTGAGCATCGTTTCCGCCTTTTTCAGTGTGCGTGAATCTGGCGGCGTCGGGAAGGGAAAGTTGACGACTGCATCAATGTTCATAGCCTTCATCTGCAATACAACACCCTCGATAGGCGTACGAAGGATCTCTGGTTCAGAGAAGGGCCCGAAGTAGTGTTCATAGAGAGCAGATGAATAGAGGCGGTAGCAGTGACCTGGTCCTGTACGTCCCGCTCGCCCCGCGCGTTGGGCGGCTGATGCCTTGGATATCCAGCTAACTTGGAAAGACTGGATACCACTCGCGGCATCGTATTTTCGCTAGAGTTCTGTGAGGAACGAATAAAAATTTATCTGTGAATTGCCACGCACCTCTTTGGCTCTACCGCAGTCGACCACGTATCGTACACCGGGAATAGTCAGGGAGGTCTCTGCCACGTTTGTGGACACAACCACTAGACGACTGTCGGGCGGAGGTGGCGCAAATACGCGCATCTGTTTATCACTGGGTAGCAGTGAATACAACGGTACAATATGCATGGGCGCTGAAGGTGGTGAGGCCCCTGCTGTGAGCATGAACAACACAGACTTACACTCGTTTCCGTCGATATCAACGTCCATGCCGTCTTCATCATCACTATCTAAGGCTTCCATGTCTTCATGGACGTCACAAGTATCAACGTCAAAGGCCAAATCCTGGTCACCCGATCCTAAGTCCACATCCTCTGCTTCCAGGACGACTGTCTATACGATGAGCCCACTGCAAGATTGCGATGAACGTGAAGGCATACCCTCTGCAGCAGCTACTGAGTTCACAGGAGCCTCTGGTGTTTCGTCAACAAAGAACGACGTAGCACTGACAACCCCCCGCCTCCGCTTCCTCGTCTCTATCGCTTTCCTACTGAACCGGGCTTCCAGCTTCCTGCACACCCCAGTAATCTCGTTCTGGCCAGTCAAGAATACTAGGATTCCGCCAGGAGGTAGCCGAGCGTGGATCTTGGCAGTCTTCTTAATGGCCTCATTGACATAATCCGAGTGCGTCCGGCGATTGAAATGGATTGTCACAGGATGTTGACGTGCGGCTACGTTGATCACTGGGGGTGGAGACGCAAAAAGTGTTCGGTTTTCTGCGAAGTCACTGATGCGGAGGGTGGCGGACATGATCACCAAGCGAAGAGGTTTGATGCCTTCCTTACCCTCTTTCCACAACTGCTCGCGTAGCTTGAGCACGCGGCTCAGCACTCCGATAAGGATGTCCGTATTCATGCTGCGTTCATGTGCTTCGTCGATGATAATGATCGAGTATTTTGAGAGTAGAAAATCGGTTGCAAGCTCACGAAGAAGGACACCGTCAGTCATGAACTTGATAGTCGTTGAGGGAGAGACTGTGGCATCATAACGAATTTGATATGAAACCCGTGACGATGTCAGAGATAGTTCATGAGCGACTCGCGCTGCCATCGACATCGCCGCGACTCGACGAGGCTGCGTCACGCCAATCATGCCTGGATTATCTTCAACGTGATGTTAGTGCATCCATCCAGAAATTTGGACCATGTGACCCACCTCCGTTAGGATCTCCGAATCCTGCTTCATAAAGGAACTGTGGTACCTGCGTCGTCTTACCGCTTCCCGTCTCACCGCAAATGATGACAACGGGGTTGAGAAGGATCGTTTCCATAATGGGTTGCTCCTCTGCTACGATAGGTAGCATTAGGCGCGCTTCCTCGACGTCAGGGGGACGTGTAACCAACACGGCCTTGGTTTGCTTTTGTGGCGAGGATCCTAACGAATCTGAAGGCCGCTTTTTGGAAAGGTGGTCTGCGAGAGTAGTTGCGGGTAGTTTAATGTTTTCACCCAAAGGGCCACGTACCACGCCATCATGAGGCGGGTGGGACACCTTAAGCTTTTTAGCAGGGGGAGATCCAGTATAGTCCGCTTTTGACTGGGAACGTGGCGGTGCCTCACCGACGGGTGCGATGTAGCCCTTGGCGGCACTAAGTTGCTTCATTGCCCATGCTTTAAAGCCAGGCTGTGAGGATGGCCCATCCTCAACCGAACGTGTACTTCCCTCGCTCGATTCATCCTCTGACTCGGCACTACCGGTAGATCTGGACTCTTCCTCGTTATTTGGCTCGCTCTCTTCTTTATCAGTGTCATAGTCTGAATCTGAACTGTCAAAGGATGTATCCGAGTCTGCTTCTGGCGCTGCAGATTGTGACGGTTTGTACTTCCAACTCTGGAAGGCTGTCTGGGAAAGCAGTTGTAAGTAACTGAGGATATAAGATCGCAAGGCACCTCAACCTTTTTTCCCCTTTCCTTCTTCTTGACAACGCGTGGCGCCACGAGGGTGCCATCGGAGTTCCGCTTGAGTGCACCTCCGACGACTGACTGAGCTTTTTTCTCAGGGGAAACAGAGCCAGGTGAGGAGTCAACCACGGAGACTGTGTCTATCGAAGTAGGATTAGGGGGAGAATTATTGTGGGTGCTGTCGGGGTCATCGTATTCGCAGTCCGAGTCACTTGGTCTAGCACCCGAATAATCCGTGTTCCGCCGTCTGCGATCCCCGATTCTGCGATCCATAGCGCATCGGACATTAAGGTCTTCAGCCCTGTCGAGCCGCTGACGGTTTGTCATGACTTTTCCTGTTCCGAGGGTAGCTGAAGAGTGCAATGCCATACTTGTTACCGTCGCTTGTGTCTGTCTGGATACGGTGTGAGTATGACACTGGGCTGTGAGTGATGAGATGTAAGAACACACGCCAATTTCTCCAATATGACGCGTCTCTCTTCTTGTCTGAGTTTCTTGTCCTACCATAGTGTTAGGTCAGGGAATAAGAGTGACTTCACCAGAGATCGAAATAAGACTCACGATATATTTTTCCAATCTCTTCTTTTTCTTACTGGACACCTTGGATTCAGATTGTGCAACGAGCTATAATGGCATGTCAGGAAACTCCAACACGATATCAACCATATGCCAACGACATACTTCCTTCAAGAGCTTCTCCTTCTTCTCATGGTCCCTCTGGTCCTTGGACTTGGGTACAATAATTTCAGCATTAGGGTCGAGCGTATCCACTGGATTCTGAAGAGTTCCCGATGATTTATCTCGTTTCTTCTTCCCTTTCTTACGGGACCCGCTTGTGGACTGGCGGGATTTGGCGTTGTGTCTCTGCATTTGATTCATGAACGAGCGTGACCATGAAGAAGTTTGTCGGTGCGGTTTGACTTTCGAGACTATCACTTCCTGCAAGGCTGCAATATGATCGGAGTCGGACGACGGCTGTGTTTCAGCGCTTATGTAAGCATGGATCGGATGATCCCGACATCTCCATCCTTTGACATCCGTGCCTCTCTTAGTTCGTTTCTCATACGGACTGACGAAGTACTATCTTATAATGCAGTCGAAGTTTAATCTATGTTAGTTTCCACCCAGTCTTCAGGCTTCGAGCGGTGTCTGGGCTGAAACTGGAATAGACTGGTATCATGTCTTTAGCGAGCCAAGGTTTCGCCATCCTCCAAAGCTATGAAGCTCCTTGATGATGCACTCATCGTTACTTCCTAGTATCATGCTGTGTCCCGTTGACAGCTTATGGCTCCTACGAAAACAATCCGTGGAGAGAGGCTCAGCAGCCTTGCTTTCCCAATGACACTGCAGAAGCTGTCCGTGTCCACCAACTCGACCACAGGCACAAAGCCAAAAGTGCCGCTACGGAGGTCAGTTTTCATCTGATCATCACCCCGCACGATTGCTCGGATGACCTACAGTCCTTGAAAGCTTGAAATGAGACAGCATTGTGCGGGGACATCTATGACCATTTGCGATTTGACTACAAGCCCCGAACTCTAGACCTCTACCTTTCATCTAGATAACCAACACGGACGGAACGAACCCGGACAAGTAAACGGGAAGCATACATCGTCATAGAAGCACACTTTTGTAGTCCAGCCATATCCCCGCCGCCCTAATTCCGAGACGAAACAAAAGACACGCCGCGTGAACGAATATGTAAAAGTACAAGGGGTATAAGAAGAAGGAACCTTCCCTATTCCAAAACAAGATACAAAAACAACAACAGAGATAAAGATAATTTGCGGAAGCTGGCCAGCACCGTTTGCCCCACCTAACCCTGGACCGGAATGGCCGGTCGCGTTGAATTAACAACATGCATGGGAACATGTGGCAGGCAGTTACCAGAACCGCCGCTCACTGCGAAGCAGCAACGAACGCATTGAAGTTGTAGGAGGGTGGGTTTGGATTGAACGTGAAACTGTTCGGTTTCACATTGACCAAATTCTGACCGTTGCGTGTCAATGTCGCTGCCATGTACCCTCCCGGGGTAATGGGGATGGACAACTTCGAGACACCAGCGGGCACGGAGAATGTCTGGGAATGCGACGATGATGTCGAGAGTGTCACTGTCCCCGGGGACGTGGCGAGAACGATCGCCCACACTTTATCCTGAGTCTGTTAGAGATATCAGCAGGTAGTCACCTTTCAAGAGACCTGGGAAAGACGCACGATCTGGAAGTTCGTGGGCTGTCCAACTGGGTCGGGTGCGGTTGCAAGGGCAGGGTGAGGCCGGGACCACAAGATGATCTGGTCCTTCGTCACTGGAGGGTATGACCCTGTCTTGAAGGCCGTCGAATAGTAGGATGTCAGGTTGAGCCAACCTATGGGCGGATGAGCCTCCAGAAGGGTAGAATATAATGCGATTGACGAACCCGTATGATCGAAGCCATTGACCCAAGATTGGCTATTTGGCTGAGCACCCTTAATGGGACCCAAATAGTGCGATTCGCCATAGTCGTTCCAAGTCAGGCACTCGACGATGTCAACTTGGTCACGGATTTGCACCAAGCTTTCCCAGCGCTTGGCATAGAGGTGATCATCACTCAGATATATCCACTAGAATGATTTCACTAGTGAGGGTGATTACGAGAGCAGCGCAGGCAGACGCACATTTTTGTCGTAGGTCTGTGGACCGTAATGAGTGAAGAACCAGGGGGATACAGCGGCCATGTACGTCATTGAACCGCCCATCCCATTCAAAGCGTTGATATATTGCTGATCAGGAGTTGTTGCGCCGACCAGGGACGAAATTGCGTTGAGTGCAGAGGAGGGGTTTGATAGCAAACCACCGATGGCGCCTAGCAGAGAAGTAGCAATTGAAGTAACAGAGGAGGAAGTAACTTGGATAGGCCAGCCTGAGTTCCACTGAAGACATCAGCCCTCCCTTTCCAGCTCGCGAAAATGGAAAAGAAAAAACAAACTTACATTAAACATGCCATCAATCACACCGTTGTAGGTGTTGAACGCGGATGGATCGATGAAAAACGAGGGGACGAAATGGACAGCATTCGTCCCAGTTAGCTGCTGGATGAATTGGGATTTCCACCCAGCTACGGCAGATCCTTGACCAAAGGTGCAAGATTCGCCGGCAAAGGTGGAGGCATACACGCGGCCGTTATACATGAACTGATTGGGGTGCTTGGCATAGGTGGTGATATAGTTACGGAGAGCGGCCGCATCGTCAGCCGTATTACAAGGGAGGGCACTATCATTGCATATCAGCGCCTGAAATTCACAAGAACAATGGTTAATACTTACGTCATGTCAAAGGACATGAACAGCTTGAAGCCCGTGCCAGACTGCTGAGCCGCCTGATATCTACGCGCCGCAAGTCAGTCGCAGTAGGAAGAGAGCTGGATCGGTGTACTTACGCGCTAGCGACCTGCTGGGGCTGCCATGAGTCGCTGCCGACATTGAGGGCAAAGCCGTCGATGCCGCTTTCGTGGGCAAGTTGAATATCGGACAGCCAGTCGTTAAGTGTATACGGGTAAGAGTTTCCGACCATGAAGTGAGCGACGACGAATTTCGTGGAGTTGTCTCTCTTGGACAAGTCGTGAGGCATCGCGTCGAGCGGGAGAGCCCAACTGAGGCCGAAAAAGGAAAATAGGAGCGCGAAGGTGGTCAGAACGAAGTGCATGCTAAAGAATGTCGATCAGTAAAGGACTGGACACGGCACAGCCGCTGGTGGTTGTGGTTGCTGCAGACGTGGACGAGGAGGATGCAGAGAACCTGAACAATGCGATTGACTTTATATTTTGCTTGACTTCTGACGGGGCCATTGTATCGGTTTCCTTTTTTGGACGCATTGTCTTGCGTCTGCTTTGGTTGCAAACTGAACCACATCGGGTTCACTGCTACTCTGCCCAAGAGCGCATCCAATGGGATTGGCGTCCAAGTTGTTGGCTGCTATCTCACCGCGGTCACCCGCGTCCGTTCCTCGACGTCCCTTAGTTGGACTGGAATACCGGGAAGTGGTAATGGAAGTCCTTGCACGGCCCACATGCCCCACATCGCGACCGACCGACGGAAATGACTCGAACCTCACGACAATTGCCTTGTATCACCAAACAGTCTGAAGCCCCTTCAATCTCCCCGGCGGATTCTTCTGTCCTATGTAGACAGCCTTCAACCCCTTAATAGCGCTGAGGCACCACCATTTGCATCCGGGGAATGGCTTAGTAGTCGGCAACGGTAACTCAGGCCCCCCACCAACATGAGTGAACCGTCTCCATCACTTTGACCAATAATTTTATGCCAACCACATGCTCGTATGTCGGAAATGCGTAGGATGAACATTCTATGATCAGAAGCAGTCTCATATCTGGCCTCACGACTCCCCAGCAGAAGCTTGTTCAGCCTATTAAGAGCCGTCTCAGACCCACAGCCTCTCGTACATGACAACAAAAACTCACAGCGGGCTTTTCTGGCTCACTCTGGGCATCTGCTGACGCATCCTTTTTTGAATCTTCGGCCTCAGCCTCTACCTCGGGCCCGGAATTGGGTTCTTCTGATGCATCATCCTTCTCACCTTTTGAGGCGGACTCGGGCTCGGGCTTGGTTGATGGTTCTGACGGAGTTTCTGCGGCGAGACCTTCTTCGTGTTCTTGGACCGATTTTGGCGAGTCCTCAGTCTGACCATGTTCAGTACACAGCAGAGCACTATAAAGGCTGTTCACGTACCAATGCACGTTCCACCGACCCCTTGACCTCCTCGCTGGAAACCGCCGTGCCCTCATCGTCGGTCATGGGCGGTTCTTGCGCTACTGCAGTAACGGCCTCGGCCTGCGTATATTCAGTCATGGAATGCCCCTGCGGAGTTTATGCAACCTACATGTTGCTAGGGGTCTAGTAAGAAACACGTAGCTTCCGAGAGTCAACGGTCATACCTCATGCTCAGCGGTGTGTTTGTGTGTGGTGTTGCGCGCTGCTGGAGAGAGCAGATAGAATAACTGGCGAGATTTGGCCGTTAAGGAGATAGTGCACTTATCCCGACGCAGTGCACACTCACAGCGGGTCCAAATACCAATATTGCACCAATCTAGGTGCGAAAGGCGGTGTGAACACGCTGAATTGAGGGCCAGAGGGACTACGTACCCGCCAGTATTTTTCGTCTCCGCCGGCGCTGTGGTCAGCATGCGAGCTCATCGTACGCCTGGCGATTACCGCACGCGGAGGGGCATGTGCGACCAGGTTGGTCCGTAGACCAGAACGCAAGAACGGAAACAAACGCTGTGAAGGCCTCACCATTCCGACACGCTCTTAAATAGAGGGATCTAAACTTCTAAGCTGAAGAAACGGGGTGAGTTGTATCTGTTGACTTTCGTAATTAGACGTTGTGCCGACTTGTGTGAACTTCTGCGGAGAAGACCGGCTGATGGCCTGACGCCGTTCACATCCAATACAAGAGTCGGTGGGGGCAGACCGTTTCGTTTTGATTTCGCCATTCTTACTAGAGACATGGTGATGGTGGTGGTGAGTCCCTATGTTTGTAGTGTGCCTGGTTTCCTTTGCCCGCACATTACTGACTACTGTGTGAAGAAAGAAAAACGAAGCCAGCGTTAACGAAAGAATCCCATAGTCTCACAGGATGCGAATAGACGACAAAGGTACTGACATATCCATCATCCTTTTGTCCTTTTGGTGATTTCGGTTCCGCTTCACCATCACTCTCTGCCGGATCTGGGTTGCTCACAACCATGATTCGTCTCCGCACGATACGTTGCTGCTGAACAATATCTTCGCTCGCCAGGTACTGCGCCAAAAATGTTACTACGGGGGCGGCACCTCCGTACGCACACAAACATCACCTTGGGTGGCTCTGGCCATACTGTCCGTACTGCTGGTCTTGGCTGTGGCACAGGCAGCGCTCGAGTTACCGGTAGTGGTGGTAGCTCTCTCATCCTCGTCTCCACGAACGCTGGCGTTCTTGACTTTGGGAATTCTATCTCATGGTTCTCGTCTTCCTTGGCCTTTCCCGATCGATTTCTTCGTCTTTGGTTCTTCACAATCTCTACTGCGCGAGTGATGAATGCCCGGATGATTTTCTGGAATGGAGGCGTCAGCTTCTAGGTCACCAGGTCGTCAGCTCGCAGCACGACCACGTACTCACCAGTATCGACATCGTCGCTTCACAAATGGTGTGTTGGCCACGAGGGTGCGTAGTTCCGTACATGCACAACTTGATTATTTGTATTGTAAGCAGACCAATGCGTCGTCGGATAGATGTACAGGAGCACAGCAAAACTAGGAATTGTGAGAGACCCTGCTTCGTTATACGGAGCTAGCAGGGGTGCACGGAAGGGGTTATAAATATGCCCAGTACTGGGATGTCACACCCATCCATTTCCTCCCCTCTTACCATTTTGCTATGTCTTAATCTCCATGCACCACCTCGAGTCCCGTCTGGAGCCCTAGGATCCGACATGCAAGAGGGATGTGAACGCATCCACACACGCAAACCCTTTATGTATTTAACACGCTGGTGGTTTGTGGAAGCGCCTGGAGTCGGTTCGCGGCCTTTTCATAATGATATATTCACTAGGGGTTCCTCGTCTCGACCTCGATAATGCAAGCCAGAGGCCTACCCGCGCCCAATTTGACCGCCTGAATGTTTAAACGCTTACAATGATACCCACCGGAACCTCGCCGTGTGTATGAGGAATCAATTTCTTTGTACATGCGTCCTCATGTTTGTAATTCACCGTGGACATGGTGTGGGTGGGCTGGCCGCCTCGCCCTATGTTGACGTCTCAGGTCCACCATACAGCAGCGTTTCGCTGGAGGCGAGGATCTCAGAATCCCATATGTTTGACGATCCTAGCACATACCCGAATACCCTGCTCGTGCCTCAAAACACGTGGATGCCTGGCAGTACCGGCGTACGTCAAGTGGCTGGCTTCTGATACGATCTAGCTGTGGAGCCCAAAGTTACATTCTTGTGGCTTCGGCGATCTGGACCCGTCGAAGTCGACGTAGCCACTGCGACGGATGACATTCGAGCAAGCGCTGAGTGTATGCTTTGACAAGTAGGTATGTGACTTTATATATGTTGTGGCTATCGAGAGGCTTACGATATTGTTCGGGACTCCATGGCTAGTTACAGCACCTGTTATCACCTCACCGGTAGTTATGAGCGGTTAGTCGATCAACAGAAACATTCCAAGGCCCAACGCAGGTGGGTTCTTGTCCGCACAGTCGACGAATGAATAGCAGGTTAGTAGATATGGATGGGTTATGAGCGGTTAGTTGATCAACAGAAACATTCCAGTGCCCAACGCAGGATTCTTATCCACAGTCGACGAATGAATAGCAGCCACAAGTTACTGGCTAAGCCGGCGACTCGGGTACCCGGCGGTTGTGTGAGGGGGCGCTGTCACACTTCCTATTCTGCTTACCTTCTTATCGGCATTCTCTCAGAACCGTACCACAACTCGGGTGACAGTAATTGGCGTTTCTGATTACTATCCCCGGTGCCCGTACGGCTGGCTATCGCAAGCACTGCGCGTAATATGGGTACCCATTATGAGGTCCAGCCATGCTGTATGTAGTAGTGGGATGAATCTAAATATATGAACCACTCAATTTGTGGCGTTTTCAAGTGTTACCTGTATGATGCATGCATCAAGAACACTGTTATCGGGGGACAAAGTTCTGCGACATTGTCCCCTCAGCCTCCCATGTACTGCGTCGTTTCGAGGCCTTGGAGGTGTGAGTAGGCCCCGAAATTGGTGCAGTCAAAAGCGAGTCGTGATTGTTCTATGTGATTATGATAGGCCCCCAGCATTTCAAAGTGAGTGTTACAAATATCTTTTGGGTGATGTGAGCCTCATCTAGTGGCACTAGCACATATGCATACCTGCCGAATCATCGGAATTAGCCACCTCTGCAGGGGTGAAATACATAGCCTGCGATGGAGTTGGTGGTAGGTAAGTTAACTGGTCGGTAAGTTTTTGTCTATCTTCCGCTAGCCGTCTGATCTGCTCTGCGGCTGAGTATGTATATCAATGATATAAATCTGTGGTCCATGATGGCATTGCTTACCCAGAAGCAGAAGCTGGTATCGCGGAACATCTCGCCGTATTGGCAGTTGGGGATTGACAGCGTACAGTGCGTGATGGAGATCGGCGAAACCTTGGGTTTCTTTCAATCGGTACTGCTGCTGCATTTCTTTTTTCGTGGGCATTCTGCGATCGACTGCAGTGTTCACGATCGTTTGCAAAGATGCAGGGAGACACGGAAGGCCATCGACACACCCTTATATTGGCACACTCCACCATGCCGTGATGCTGTATAGGAAAAAAAGTGCCTTGATCCGACAACTTGCGCCAGGTGAATCTTATGAAAACATGTGGCCTGTCAACGCCATCTGCTAAGGCTGTCGCAATCCAGGCGCCATTAGGACATAGTCCGCACTCAACGGGTGGCACTGCTTAACCTAGGGGTGCCGAATTGGAACCTGAGCTATCCAAAGTGGGAAGAACAAGAGCTACCGTATTCCGAAGCAAACCACTCATGATCCCCCCTTGCCTAAGCGTGCCAGGAAGAGATCTGAAGAGATCGGGGAGGGTGCGGGAAGGGGGGACGAACACACGATGCCTGATGTGAACTGCTGGACCAAGTCGAGGAAATAAATGGACAGTGACCCACGATAATCCAGGAATCTACGGACAAGGAGGCTACCGAATATCCGACGATAGACGCACAGGCTGTTCCCGAAGGTCACGAAAGGGAAGATCCCGTAAGCCATTCAGTCTAATAATATGGGTGTCTGTTACCACCACTTCACTTCGACTGTCATCATATCTGACAAGCGCAAACACTTGCAATATTGGACACTTCCCCGAGGGCTCATACTAGATAGTGCGGTGGTTAGCAGGATAGCAGGAATAGCTCAAGAAACATACCAGATGTGGTTTGGGCCCTAATGATACTGTGTGATTCTGCGCGATATAGTAACTTGGCAAGCGCCAGTTATCAGGCCCATCCGCAGTTCGTGCCACTCAGCAGAAGCCAACAAATGATTGATATGCGCCCATTCTAAGTCATGTTCGCCATTTCTTCCGATGTCAGTCCGACACCGAGCTGAGAATTGGTCTCAAAGTGTTGAACAGCCTTCTTGAATGTCGGTACCCTGAACTTCACCCCTGCATCATGCGACCTACACATGTCCGCTGTCACCGTTCCGATTTCAGCCTTGGCTCTGCGCTGTGGAGCAGGTTGCAAAAGCCATCGCCACCATCTCTATGAGAAGATTCGTGAATTCAACATAGCATCAAGGACAAGCATACTCGGCACATGTAGGCACCACAGGATGGCGTCCAATGGCGGTGTTTACAAAATTACACTCACAGGAAATGAACCTTCGGTGAGCGGAAAATCGCGTGCAACATATCGGTTGAAAATGCCTATCCTGATTCAACCATCCGCGGAAGAGCACCCGAGAAGTTGTGGATCCAACCATGGGGAACTGAAATAACCTGCGGGGTCTATTATGGTCCCTCAGGGATAGGTGTCGGGGATATTTCATTGTCTTTGTGATTTTCATTAAGAAAAAGTTCCGTCATAGCGATTCACTTGAGCATGATGCATGGTCCCCCGATGGGTCAATGCTGACTTGGAGACTCGCAAGTTCCGATTGGCACCTGCAATACTGACGGCAGTAGGTAGTAGGGTTCCGGGGTATTAGGTGACTTCCGGACGGGTAAGTAGGTTCACCCTTGATCGCATAAAGGAGTGCGTCGCAATCTGCACCTGACACTGACAGCGATAGGCTCTCAGATCAGGCACGCTGCACTGGCTGAAGAACAGTGATATTCCGCGCCATTGGCGTCATATTTACATAACTCTTTCGGAGTCAGCATTAAGAAACTAGGACGTCGAGGACAGGCACCGCCCCGTCATCAAATGCGGAACAAGACCATCGAGTGGATCTCCTGGAAGTTGAAAACTTTTGTTCGATGTCATCAAAAAGACCAATGGGGACCCACAATGAATCTGATGTCACGGCGAGCAGGGTACAACATTGTGAACCTTAACGGAACCGTTATGTCGCAGCGCAAGTCCGTGTAAGTAGCCAATTTGTGGCACATGTTACGATGGCAACGAAATGACAGTCAAATTTTAGTTGTCGAGCACTGGCTCTCCGATCACCGTAAATTTCTGGGACTAGGTTGAGCGTAGAGTCATCAGGTCATTCTTTCCTTGCTTGGATGCAATGCATTGCTCGTGGAAGAGGGAAAAGGAGTTCCAAGTTTGAGATTATTGTGAATTGTCGTCTTCCTTTTGAGAGAAGGATCTAGTTTCTTCGACAATAGTAGGGCTGTGTCGCAACGAAAAATGTGTTAGCTAACGACCATTGTGACTGTGTAAGTCCAGTACCTTAGTCTAAGTTGCAATTGGCATTCAAGGGCTGTTTCAACATCTATTTGCATCCGGTCAATTCCCCTGATGCTCTCATGGGCGTCCTGTGCTGTAGGCTTGACAGACAGGCTCCGTTACAATCTCATCAGCAGTAGCAGGCTGAAAATCAATTATACACTGTGCGGTAACCTTCCGTGGCACGCTAAGCTTCAAAACATAGATCTGAATTTCCCTTGCATCACCTTGGGGTCATCTGAATGAGAGGGTAGGGTACTAGTACTCACCTTGGTAGGTGTGCTTGTGATTCAGAGGGGGGATGCAGCTGCCAATCGGACATTATGAGGTGGGCGCCAAGACGGGGCCACAGAGAGCCTGCGACCACATTTTGCCTGTCATGTACCTGCTAATAAGGTGATTATGATACGTAGGATGCACTTCCAGTGTGTCAGTGACTATGCAGAGAACTTCGATGTTCGTTATCGGTGCCCGCCTAGCTCAATTGGCCAGAGCGTCAGACTTTTATGGCGGGGTGATTCCCACTTGGAATCTGAAGGCTGCGAGTTCGACCCTCGCGGTGGGCTACTTTTTTGCATCCTTTTTTGCTCACAACCACAAGCACATAGTACAGAGATTGTTTCTTTGGCTAGTCTACGTCGATATCTAACAGTCAATGTGTGCATGATGAAATATATGCGTGCAGGGCCGAATGCTCATAGCCAAGTAAGAAGGTCACATACGTATACAAGCATGACGTACATCAAATGAACTTTGTGACATGAATGCGAAAGGTGAAGGCATGGCATAGGCGATACCCTCAGAGAGCAATCTTATAGGACGTAATCTAGGAATTCCCGAAGGTGGCGTGATGGCATGATATGGCGAATGGTGCAGATCTTGTCTAAGGACAGAACCTTGTAGCCCCGGAAACCCTAGCAAACTTGGCAATCATATGTCTTAGGTGGGTTTATAATAAATCGTGGTGAGATACTGTAACGAGAAGCGAGTTAATGACATGTAGAAAGGAGGACAAAAGGATAATAACCTTCTGGCGATACCGGGTCGTGCTCCCCACGGCAAGTACTCCATTGCGTATTGCGCTTGTACTCAAGTGATGTAATACCACGTGTGAAGGAACAGGGAGCACACTGGCATCATCAGCCGAGCCAGGGCCTTCCAATCCCAGTCGTGTATGAGCATGCGCAGGGCTGGACAAATGTGCTGTCGTGACATCCGTTCCACTTGCCGTAGTTATCGGTATCGGCGAGGGTTCAGCTTCCTCCTCCTTGTCCTTGTGGATATCGTGGGCAACTGTACTGGTCATTCCAAGAAGCGATCTACCCTGCCTCCGCCTGTGCTCTCGCTCTCGCTCTCTTTCACGCTCCCTCTCACGTTCCCGATCCCGGCCTCTGGTGACAGGGGGCTGGCCGACTTTGGCATTTAAAATCAGTTTATCAAGGTGTCGAGGGAGAGCCGGTGCAGGCGGAATATTAGGTGCAGGAACGGGTGTCAAATCTCTGTCCGGATGTTGATCATATTCCATAGAGGAGGTGTAGGCGAGGTAGGCCTCCTCCTCACGAGCAGCTGCCAACAGTTCTGGGGGTATCTCGACCGTCCATTTGCGACTCTTGCTGTTGGGATCTGATGTGGAGGGCGCATCAGCGACAGAGTCGTGCGTAGATGTACTTGACCAAAACGAATGAACATGTTGATTGACTACCAGCTTTGCAGGTGTGTGTGGGAGAGCGATGGATTGCGGTGGGGTGTGAGGAATGGGGACGGCAACATAATTAGCAAGACTCCCTTCGTCATCAACTGCCGTTGGAAGGTCGTCAGCGGTCCGTAACTGACCATCGACGATGAAACGAATGTGATGCGTCCCTGGCATCAGCCATACCAATACCGACCATGAAGTATCCGCTGGCGGATCACTACAATTCGGATCAATGTCGTGCAACTCGTCATGTGATGGATACATACTCAGGTTCCATGTGCTGTCGGCCTTTCCAATTATCATCGCCTGCACGAACAAGGATGACAGATTTTCCGCCTCCCCGCCAAGTAATTTTAATGTGGACGGGTTCTTTTATGTCATCGGAAGGCCGGGCAGGACGGTTGTGAATGAGTTGCCCATTTTCGTCAAGAAAATTGGCATTGATGTCCGATATTTCTTCTTCTGCCTTGGGCAAGGCGAGAGGAAGAGTAGTCTGAACAGTCTCTGGCACAAACTCCTCCCGCTGATCCGACTGACTGGACGCATCCATCTGGCTCTCTGCATATAACTCTTGTATGCGAGGTTGCGGAACTGTGGATTGGCCGCGCGACGCAAATGAGTGTGTCGAGTTATATCGTAAAGGGGCACCGCGGAAGTAGGGGCTATCACGCGGCGGGCGATGGTAATGATGGACGGGAATATGGGTCGAAGGGGGTTGATCAAGAAGTAGTTCGGACGAATAGTTTGTAGAATCTAAGTTTCTTGGCCTCACATGTGGTTGCCTTCCGCGAGGAGAAGTACCAGTGTTGGAAGCATTGTTCATAGTGCCATTGTTAGATACAGGGATCGGGATCGGGATGGGAGAAGCAGCCCTTGGGTGCCGGCGTTGCTGCGATAAGGGCGAAGAGTTGGATGAGCCTCCTGGGGTCAAAGAGAGCAATGCAAGATCTGGAAGTTCGAGCGACCTTTTCTTCGTGCGCAGAGAGCGATGAGGCTGATTTGGATTGGGAGACGGAGAGTGCGATGGAGCTTGTCTGTGTGCGGATGAATCGATTCGCCTGGCGGAGCCCGGCGAAGGTCGGGTTTGATTTGCGTGAGATGTCGCATTCCCCATGGTTCTCGTCGTTCTGCTACCTCGGTGGTTCCCTCGCTGCCCGCCTGTGCGGACCTCGACGCTGAGCTCGACGATGGACGAAGACGATTAAATTTTGGATAAGCTTTGGAATATTTCAATATTTCTGCGGGTAGATCACGTGTTCACTGGATGCCCATTGGTCCACCAGACTTCTGAAGCGCGAATTCAAAATGGCTCTCCTTCTCTTTATCTCGAAGAGACAATATCGCTACCGACTTGTTCGCTTTAAAACATGGCCACGAACGATGGATCGAGACCGCAGGATACCTCAGATCACATACACATTCCCGAGTCTAGAGACGGCTTTTACGGATATACCGACGAAAAGAGTCTGCGGCATGTGCGTTGCACCGGGTTCTCTTTGATCTTCGCTAAGCAATGCGATCGACATCTGCGAACAGATGGAGGAAAAGAGATGGGCACAACGACGCACCTCGGACGTCTCCATAGTGTTTACTGACACAGGTCCACCAGTTGCCGGAACGTTGAAACTGGAGGGGATACGGGAAAGCCTCGTCCCAGAGACTGCTGCTCCTGTCTCGCCCTTTCTTGAAGACGAAGAAAGGGTTCGCATCGGAGATCCACAAGTCCTGAGTGCGGACCTTTAGAGCTGCCGTTTCATCTCTTGGCACTGAGACAACTTCTAGGTCATCCAGTCATCACTCCGGAGCACGCACGTGTTTTCCAGCTTTTCCAGCGGGCCTTAGAACTACGTGACAAATACATACGCAAGTCACTACAGAGACTAGGCGACAATCCCAGAGATCATGACGGCACCTTCCATGGTCTCACTGAGGGGTATGCCGATGTATCCGGAGTTCAGCCTGGCATGGATTTTGTCAAAGCTAGAGCTGATCAGAGTCCATTCCAACCATGGAAAATATATCCCAAACCTCCTCCCCCTCACTGGCACTTTGGTGCAAAGAAAGAGGCCGTCACTATTGATGGTCATGTCGATTTTGACGACGGCGAGTTTGAGGTCGCAAAATGCGACGTACCTGGTTCTCAGGAGTGGACTTTTGAACTCGATGACAAGGGCGTGTACCAGGTTTATCCTGCAGTTGGAGGTTTGTATCCCTCTGGATTTGCTTCTCGATGACTAAACAGGGTGTACAGAACGGAAGCCACTTTTCGATATCCCATCAATTCGTGAATACTTTATCGACCTTGACTTCGTACTTTCGGTCATTTCCGACGGCCCCGCAAAGAGCATTGCATACCGCAGGCTTAAATACCTTTCGAGCAAATTTGAGATGTTTAGCTTGCTCAATGAATCTCACGAATTGGCGGAGATGAAGGTGAGAGAACTTACCACTATTCCTCAGTTAGTATTCATTTCCCGACACAGAGTGTTCCCCATAGGTTCGATTCCTCGCGTTGCTAAGATAAATTTCTCTGACACTACTTACAGAGATTTTTACAATGTGCGCAAAGTTGACACTCACGTGCACCTCGCAAGTTGTATGAATCAGAAACATCTTTTACGATTTATCAAGTCAAAGATGAAGCGCAACTCCAACGTAATGGACATATACTTTCCGCAAGTTTATCCTGACCCTTTCCTATAGGATGTGGTAATATTTCGCGATGGAGCTGACTTGACGCTAGAGCAAGTCTTCCAGTCACTCAAACTGAGTGCATATGACCTTTCCATCGACACGCTCGACATGCACGCTCACCAGGACTCGTTCCACCGATTCGACAAGTTCAACCTCAAGTACAATCCAATCGGAGAGTCCCGTTTGCGAGAGATATTTTTAAAGATCGACAATCGCATCGATGGTCGATACTTCGCTGAGCTTACCAAGGGTGAGATAATCGTACCTCATTCATACAGATAACTCATAGTTTAATAGAGGTGATGACTGATTTGGAACAAAGCAAATATCAGGTAAGGCATCACTGATAAGGTTCTAATTTGCGAACCCAAGTGTCCTGAATTAGAACTGCGAATGGCGCGCCAGCGTTTACGGTAGGTCGCCGGATGAGTGGGATAAGGTTGCGAAATGGGTGGTAGATAACAAGCTTTATTCGCACAACGTCCGTTGGCTGGTTCAATTGCCGAGACTATATAATGCATACAAGGAAAATGGCATTGTGAACACTTTTGAAGACATTGTTATCAGTGAGCATCTTGGTCCGTTGACCGCCTTTACTATCTCGCTTATCCCCGTTTCAGATGTATTCAAACCTTTGTTTGAGGTTACGAAGGACCCAACTTCACATCCGGAGCTTCATGTTTTCCTGCAGCGAGTAGTCGGATTTGACAGCGTGGACGATGAATCAAAGGCCGAGCGCCGGATTCACCGTAAATTTCCATACCCTCGCCTTTGGGATTCTAACCAAAACCCACCCTTCTCATACTGGTAAGTTCAGTTTAGACTGAGCTGTACGAGTTTCAAATGATCGCCGTGGTTGCAGGATGTATTACATGTACGCAAACATGGCTAGTCTTAACCATTGGCGGCAAGCTCGAGGTTTCAGTAAGTGGCCGATAACTGGTTGCATAAACGCCTTGCCGAGTTGTTCAAATAGATACATTTGTGTTCAGGCCGCATGCAGGGGAGGCGGGGGACACAGACCACCTTACTGCCGCCTTTCTCACATCTCATTCGATTTCCCATGGAATTCTTCTTCGAAAAGTTCCGGCGCTACAATATCTGTTTTATCTTAGACAGATCGGCTTGGCGATGAGCCCTCTCAGCAACAATGCCCTGTTCCTAACCTACGAACGCAACCCCCTCCCTGACTTCTTCAAGGTGGGACTGAACGTTAGTCTTAGCACAGATGATCCTTTGCAGTTCCATTTCACCAAGGTACGTGCATCATTGAAGTGGAGAGTTGTGACTTTTTGTAATCGGTTTGCAGGAACCGCTACTTGAAGAGTACAGCGTGGCAGCTCACGTAGGATTCATTCTGATAAGTATGAAACGGCAATTTAACAGTGAGACAGATTTACAAACTTCCACAAAGTTCATTGGCGGAACTAGCCCGTAACTCTGTGGTGCAGAGTGGCTTCGAAATGGAGATTAAGCGCCATTGGCTTGGCCAAACCTGGTACCTTCCGGGTGCGGCTGGCAATGACATCCACAAGGTATAGCATGCTGTGGAGTTTGGTTTCTCGTTATATCACTGATGCGAATGATGCTGTCATTATGGACAATAGACAAACGTTCCCAATATTCGTCTTGCGTATCGCCACCAGACACTGGTTGAGGAGCTGGAATTGGTGAACCGGAAAGTGGGCATCCTGGGATCCTGACGTATTGACGAGTACGAGTATAGAGGGACTCCTTCAATAGTAATCCCTATGCCTTTGTCACTTGTTGCGAGAAAGTGGGGCATGACCTATCTCTTCGGGTACGAGTGTAACTCTAAGTCAGTGCATACTCAGGCTGTGTTCTCGACAGCGTCAGGTCACCCCTTTCGACCATAAATGGAAAACATCGATGTACCACCTGGCAGGCACCAGCGTGGCATGGACCCTTGAAGTCTTTGCCATTACTGGGGTGGCCCATTCACTTAAACCTTTCCCAACATGGTTTGCTGTCCAACGCACGGTGACTTGGTCATTTAGGGGAATACAGAGTGCCGTTTTCGCGCCGTTTTCGAGCCGTTTTCGAGCCGTTTTCGAGGCCGTTTTCGAATTCGTTTTCGCAGCTGAGTTTCAAGTCTCAGTCGCACGTGACTACCATATAAGGCATAGGGTATTATCTAATGTGAAAGGTTTGGTCGGAGCGTGAATAGTCAGGAAGCAAACCTTCGAGTAGTATTGACTACCAAATGGTACAACATACTATCAGAATGACATGAATGAGGAGGTATGATGAAGCCAAAAAAAAAAGATGTACAGAAGGGGACTTGAACCAACAACTGAGATAAAAAGAAGGGTTGTCAACCATTAGGCTACAAAACCATTAATAGGTTCAGCAACAATGCAAATATGACCAGATATAGTCAACTACTCATATTTGCATTGTTGCTTTAACTAGTCATGGCTTTAGTAGCCTGATGGTTGACATGCCTCTTTTTTTATCTAAGTTGTTGGTTCAAGTTCCCTTCTGTACATCTTTTTTTTGGCTTCATCATTCATGTCATTCTGATAGTATGTTGTACCATTTGGTAGTCAATACTATTCAAAGGTTTGCTTCCTGACTATTCACGCTCCGACCAAACCTTTCACATTAGATAATACCCTATGCCTTATATGGTAGTCACGTGCGACTGAGACTTGAAACTCAGCTGCGAAAACGAATTCGAAAACGGCTCGAAAACGGCTCGAAAACGGCGCGAAACGGCACTCTGTATTCCCCTATTATACAATCACGCGGCTACATTAGTGGCCCGGCTTGGCTTGTTCCTGTGGCAAGTGCCCTACAAAAGCCCTACATGGATGCCTCCAAATTCAAAGCAACATTTCCTGTGGTTAGTGAACCGACTGACTCTCTCCTTAAAGCTTCAAACGCCCCTGCCGCCGCTAACCAGAGGCTCTTACAGCGACTTCCCCTGAAAGTACCCTGACACTTGAGTGTCCGAATCAGTGTGATTGAAATGGGTGACGACAACGTAAGGGCAGAAGCTGCGGCACCCCGAACCCTTGTCCTATGCTTCGATGGCACCGCCGGACAGTTTGACTCCGATGTGAGTACTAGCAACCTGTTATTGATAGACTCTGAACGATTTCCAGAATACGAATGTGGTCAAGTTATTTTCTCTTCTCTGCAAAGACGATGCAGATCGCCAGCGATGCTACTACCAGGTTTGTTTTGAAGATCCTTTTTATCCGACTCCCCTAATAGAGTTTTAGCCAGGGATAGGAACGTACTTCCAACCAGGTGTCGTTTCTCCTTTGTTTACTTGGTTCGCGAAACTCTTGGACGAAGCCACTGCATGGTACGTTTATTCCTCCCGCTCCGTGGAATGTTAGTGCGATGAAGTGCTTAGGTACCTCGATGAACATGTCATGGATGGTTATAAATTCTTGATGCGCACTTACCGCAAGGGCGACAAGATCTGTTTGTTTGGTGAGGATGCTTGCACCGACTGCGTCTAGCACCACTGAACCACGTTTCAGGATTCTCCCGTGGAGCGTATACTGCCCGTGCACTGGCGGGGATGTTGACTAAAGTGAATCTATGGTATTACTACACTATCATGGGGCTTTCGCTCACCCTTCTCGGAAGGTTGGACTACTTCCCCCTGACAACCTTCAAACTGTTACGTTCGCATACAAGTTCTACACGCGAACAGATAAGAAAGGCATCGAACTTGCTGCGAATTTCAAAAAGGAGTTCTGCCAGGATGTCAAAGTGGAGTTTGTTGGCGTGTGGTATGACTCATTTCATCACAGCAATACTCTCGGGCCAACCACTTCTGTCAGGGACACTGTTCAAAGTACAGGGTCACTACTCAGTCGTAATTTGCCGTTTACGGATTCCAACACGGCTATTCGGACCTTCCGACATGCTCTCTCTCTTGACGAAGCAAGTTTCCCTTCCATTGTCTTGATTATCTAACTCACCTCGCCCTAGCGTAGAGCCAAGTTCCGACCAAACCTCTACCACCGACCCCCTGAAGAACATTGCCCAATGTCCGAGCAGGTGCTGTCGAGCATTCACGGTTTCTTCAATTTCAAGTCTCCGAACGGCAAAGCAGCGGAATATGGTACTTATCAACAGGTCCCTTCTCAGGAGCCTTTGCCCTCTGGGCCGGACGAATTCGAAACGGATGTGTTAGAGGTATGGTTCGCAGGCTGTCACAGTGGTGCGTGAGAGATAGTCTTCCTCCAACCCCGTCAACTGAAAGCCTCTTACGTAGACATTGGTGGTGGAAATGTGGAGAATGACGTCAAGATTTCCTTGGCTCAAATCACACTACGGTGGATGATAGAACAAATCATCGCGTCTGAGTGTGGCATTTTGTTTGAAGATGAGGAACTGAGAACTCTCGGCATCATAATGCCGGTGAAAGCAGCACAGAACGGGACCACACTTGACTCTCCTGCCATCAAGGAGCCTGATACCGTAAGCAATCTGCAAAGGTGCAATGTCGGTTCTTCGGGATCGGCTACAAGGCCATCATCATCATCGGATCCAGAGTTCGAGGACGCGATTGCTCCCCTATTTGATGACTTGCAAACCACCAGGGCCTGGTGGTCACTTGAGATCATCCCACTGCCTTGGTCCTGGCAAGACGAGGATGGCAAATGGCATGTGAAGTGGAGGTAAGCTTTCCGGGAGTCTACTGAGGAGCAGTCCATTGACGTCTTCCACTAGCATCCATTTAGGCAAGGGCCGAATAATTCCCTACAAGCAGCCTAAATTCCATCACACTGTGAAGCTTCGGATGGACTACAAACCACTCGATTACAAGCCTCGTGCCATTTATGAACACAATGAAATATACGTTTAATCGACATATTTCTATCTATTTCCTATTATACTTGACGCACTGTAGGGTATCCGCTGACGATGTTAGCTTTCATTGACATCTCTCTACGCACATAATGCATGACTCATCAGGATGGCGTTACTCGACAAGGAGGAAATCCATTGACGTTAGTGACAGAACCTTCCGCTTAGAACACAGTAATATTATGATTACGTGAATAGCGGTGGGATTCTTTTCAGCCAATCTATTCCATTCCAATTATTTCCAGACAAGCGTGCATCAACGCTACTATCATTGCATGCCTAATGCATAATTTTGACTATTCATTGAATAACTCCACAACACAACAACTTGAAGACCCTGGCATTCAGCCAGAGGTGCCCAAAGGTCCTATCTACAACTCTGTACAACT
>Ga0307518_10000182_pt1 | contig 47822 bp, 55 predicted proteins | sample 25_EM_MG_FD_203889 | JGI IMG/M metagenome (GOLD analysis project Ga0307518, IMG submission 203889) | Populus trichocarpa ectomycorrhiza microbial communities from riparian zone in the Pacific Northwest, United States - 25_EM | ecosystem: Host-associated > Plants > Roots > Unclassified | place... | reverse complement strand
GCCCGCCGCCGACTGACCCCCCGGCCGCCGTTCCGGCCCGGCTCCCCCGGGCCGGAACGGCACCCGCCGGGAGAGCCCCGAGGAGGGCCCGATGCCTCAGTACCCCCCGGCTCCCGGCGAGATGCCGGCCCCCCGGACGCCCGCGACCTTCCTGCGCGAACACGCCGCGTACGCCACCACCGCCGTCTCCGCCGGCACCCTGCTGACCCTGGCGAGGATTTGGAACGAGCAGGGCGCCGAGCACAGCACCGGCGCCGCCGCCCTGATGCTCGCCTTCGGCGGCGCGAGCGGCTTCTTCGCCATCCGCCTGGACGACCCCACCGCCCAGACCGTGTTCGCCTCCGGTGCGCTGACCTTCGGCGCCCTGTCGGTCGCCACGTACTCCGACCCCATCGCCCCCGCGCTGATCATCTGGGCTGTCGCCCTGATCGCCTCCTGCGTGATGATCGGCCGCTCCCACCGCGAGGACCAGCGCGTCATGCGGGCCCACCTCAACAACATCGAGGCCCGCAACCTGGAGCGCAGCGCCGACCTGGCCATCGCGAAGGTCAGCGCCAAGGCCGCCGTGGACGTGGCCCGAGAGCAGAGCGCCCTGGCGGCCGCGCTTGAGGAAGCCCGCATCCACCGCGCCGCCCTGGACGAGAACGGCGACATCGACCCGATGGCGATGCTCCGAGCCTCCGGCCAGCTCCCGCCCCTGCACGTCGTCAAGAACACCGACGACGAGCGCCGCACCGCCTGACCTGCTGATTCGCGAAGGAGATCCTCCATGTTCGGAAAGAAGCACCAGCAGCGTGTGCGGCACCAGCGCCTCTTGCGTCTGGCCGCCGTCCTGGTCAGCCCCTTGCAGCTGCCCGCCGCCCCCGCCGACCTCGTGGCCCTGGCCTTCGGCCGGCACCAGATGGAGGTCACAGAGGAAGAGGCGGCCCGCTACCTGGACGCCGCCCGGGTCGACCGGGGCGAGCGCCTCCCCTTCCCGGCCGACGTCGAGGAGCTTCCCGAGCCGGACGCCGAGGAGACGGCGCACACGCCCGCTGCGGACGCCGACGTCGAGGCCGCGCCCACCGGCTGATCGGTAGCCCTAGGTCCGCGACGCTGCGCGTGGGCCCTGGAGATCCGACCAGCACCACCCGTACGCCACCCACCCCACCGAACAGGAGAAATCCGATGGCGAGCAAGAAGGCGCTGAATCCGCCGAAGGGCCAGTGCCGCCAGTGCTGGCTGCACGCCTACGACAGCCGCGAGCAGCACAAGCACCTCAAGCCCCGCGAGGACTGCCCGGCGTGCGTGGCCCACATGGGCGGTCGCTGCCCCGAAAACATGATCGTGAAGGGCTGACCATGAAGCTCCCCTGGATGAGCGGCGCGGACAAGCGGCGCTGGCGTTCGGCCGCCGGTCTGAAGGACTTAGGCAGTCTCGTGGCGTCCTGGCTGATCGGCGACATCGCGAGCCAGCCCGGCTATCAGCCCAACTGCGGGCCCGAAGAGGAGACTCAGCACCTCATTCCGGTGCTGGTGGCCGTCAACCGGCTCGGCTACGTCACCGACGGCTCCCAGCCCGGATTCGCCGGGTACGGCTACGACCACCACTGGTGGGAGCAGCGCGCCGCCGTCTCCGGTCTGGTCGACGACCCGCAGCTGCGCGAGCGCCTGGTCGCCGCCGCCGAGCTGGCCGGCCTCACCGTCGTCCAGCACGACGTGACGCCCCGTCGGCACGCCGAGGGCGTCCCCGTCACCCGCTCCCTGGGTCGTGTCTACACGGCGTTCGGCAGCTTCCTGCCCGTCCGTGACCTGCGCACCATCTGGCCGCCGCAGATCATCGGCCGACGTGCCTTCGGCAAGGTCGCCGAAGCGTGGCAGCTCACGCTCATCGACCCCAAGTGGGGCCGCGACGACGTCCTGTGGGAGGCCCTGGCGGAGGTCGTGCGGCAGTACCGCCTCGAAGCCGTCGCGAAAGAGGCCCGGCTCTCCCGCGAGGCGCTGACCCACGAGAACCTCTGCCGCCGCTACGCGGACCCCTTCCTCGCCCGCCTCCTGGTCAAGGAGTGGCACGCAGAGCGGCTGAACGCGGCGATCGACGAGGCGAAGCTCAGCGGCTGCACGGAGGCCGACATCGCGCTGGTCGTCGGCTGCACCTGCGACTGATCTGTCCCTCCCCCGTGCCGACCGGCGCCGTGACGGGCCGGGCGGTGCGGGGGACCGGACAGCCCGGCCCCCGCAGAGATCAGACAGAGGAGGTGGACGCCATGGCGCACTGGGAGATCCGAATCCCCACCGTCACCGCAGGCCAGCGGCCCGGCGTCCAGGTGTTCACATACCCGGCGGACAAGTTCCGCGTCCGGAGCGAGGCCCTGGAGCAGGCCCGCGCGGACTTCGACAGCGAGGACGCGGTCCGGCACCGCGGCGGCGCCGTCGCCGGTGCCGACGCCATCACGGCGATCTGGCACGACCCGCTGATTTGAATTCGCCCCGGGGCGGTCGCACCACGACCAAGCAGCCGGCCGCCCCGGGCCCATCCGCCCCCATCACTGAGGAGGGACTCCCTTCATGATGCACGTCGCTCCCTTACGGCAGGTGCGCACGCTGATTCTCGCGGCCGCCGTACCGCTGAGCCTGGCGGCCCTGGCCCTGGACGCGCACCGGTCGCGGGTCCAGCTGAAGCAGGCCCGCCTGGACCCGCTCACCCAGCTTCCCAACCGTTCCGCCCTGGAGACCGCCGGTACGGCGATGGCCGCCGCCCACGGCGACACCCTCGCCGTCCTCATCGACGCCGACGGCTTCAAACGACTCAACGACGTCCACGGCCACGCCGCCGGTGACACGGTGCTGCGCGCCATCGCCGACCGCCTGCAGGCGTGGTGCGCCGACCATCACGGCCTGGCCGCGCGGCTCGGCGGAGACGAGTTCGCCGCCGTGGTGCGCATCGAGGCCGCGGACATCGACGAGGCCCTCAACGCCCTCCAGACCGGCCTCACCCGCCCGGTCCGGCACGATGGCGAGACGCTGACCTTCGGCGCCTCGATCGGCGCGGCCACCACCCACAGCCCCGACCGGCCGTGGTCGGCGGCGCTGCGCGCGGCCGACGCCGCGATGTACGCCGCCAAGCGGGCCGGCCTCCAGCTCCCGCGCCTGGCGGGCACGGAGGATGACGCGGCACCCAGCGTCAACGGCCGCCGCTACGGTCGGCCCGGCGCGCAGGTCGAACTCCCGCGCCGCATCGTCCGCCTAGACCAGATGATCGGCCCCGAGCACACGGCGGAGTTCGTGGCCGCCCGGGTCGCCGACATGCTCAACGAGGACCTGATCCCCGCCGAGGCGGCCCGCCGCCTGGTCGCCGACGCCATCGCCGCCGGATCGCCCCACATCCTGGCCACCACCGGCCAGGTGTGGGCGCTGCGTCCGGGAGCGGACCCCGAGAGCTGCATGGCCACCACGCTCTACGTCGTCCGCCGCAACGGCGACTCGGTCACCGTCCAGGACGGTTCGGGGACGGGCGAGGAACTGACCGTCTCCATCGAGCTCCTGGACGAGCAGTACGAACTCGACTTCTGGTCGTGGGCGCAGTGACCGGGCAACCGGCCTTATCTGCGGAGGACGTGCCGCTCGCCGCCGCCCGCACCACCGCCCGCAACGCGCGGGACAAGGACGACCTGCTGGACCTGCTCGCCGCGCTGGACCTGCCCTCGGACGAGGACACCGTCACCGCGCTGCTGCCCCTGCTCGGGGAAGCCCAGCCCGTCGTCACCGCCTCACCCGCTCCCCTGCTCTCGCCCCGCCAACCCCACCCCTGCCCCAAGGAGAACCACCAGGTGAACGCCTACCGCGCCGTCGTCCTGTCCATGAACAGCGACGGCTACAGCGACCAGCAGATCGCCGACGAACTCAAGGTCTCCATCGAGGAGGTCACCCAGACCATCGACGCCGCGAAGGCGGACCAGAGCGGCCAGCCGCAGGCCCCCGCCGAGCCGACCGAGCAGACGGCGCCGGCCCCCGCCGAGCCGACGGCGCCGGTCCCGGCCCCCGAGGCGATGCCCGGGGTCGACGAGCTGCTCGCGTGGGCCGCCGCCCACGACGACAAGACGGTCCGTGCCGACGGCGAGCAGGCGGCCGCCGTCCTCGCCGCGTTGCGTGAGCGCCGCCAGGTCGACGCCGAGCTGGAGCAGATCACCAGCGAGGCCACCCAGTTGGAGAAGCGGCTGACCGAACTGCGCACCCGTGAGAACGAGTTGCGGCCCGCAGCGACGAACAAGAAGCAGCAGCCGCGGGATTACGAGCCCGGCGAGGTCCGCGCCTGGGCACGGCAGAACGGCTACACCGTGCCCGACCGGGCCCGGATCCCCAAGGACGTCCTCACCGCCTGGCGGGCCCGCCACACCCCCCAGCTGCAGGCGGCCAGCTGACCGGCCCGCCCGCCCCCTCCCCTCAGAAAAGCATCCTCAGAAGATGCTGAACCCTTGAAACGCATCCTTTAAGGATGCATTATTGAGGGGCGGGGGCCGCTAGGCGCCACGGATCGAGAGGACCGACCCATGCGCAAGCGCTCGTACAACTTCACCGCGCAGGTCAGCGACGGCACGCACCACGACGGCGAGTCCGTCGGCACCGTCAAGGCCAGCTCCGAGGCGGAGGCCCGCCGGGCCGTCGCCGAGTGGGTCCAGCAGGACGGTGCCCGCAAGGGCCGCACCTGGACCGCCATCCACATCGACCTGAGCTGATCGAACCCCGGGGGCGGCCACACCTACCGCCAAGCAGACCGGCCGCCCCCGGGCCCATCCCATCCCGCGTACGAAACAGGAGAGCCCCAGCATGACCGACGCTGCCACCTTCGCCGCCGTGTTCGTCGCCCTGTACATCGCCCACTCGGTCGGTGACCACTGGGTCCAGACCTCCCACCAGGCCGCCCACAAGGGCGAGCACGACAGGAACCCGGGCCAGTCCAGCCGGGCCGGACGCCTCGCCTGCACGCTGCACGTCATCGGACTGACGATCACCAAGGGCATCGCCCTCGCCGCGGTCGTCCTGGTCCTCGGTCTCCCCGTCACGGTCACCGGAGTGGTGGCCGGCCTCGGCGTCGACGCGGCGACCCACTGGTGGGCCGACCGCCGCAGCACCCTCGCCTGGCTCGCCAAGGTCACCGGCAAGACCGAGTTCCTCAGCCTCGGCACGCCCGCCCACCCCGCAGCCCCGGCAACCGCCGACGGCGGGTACGCCCCGACGCTCGGAACGGGTGCGTATGCCCTGGACCAGAGCTTCCACCACCTGTTCCTCGGCGTCGCCGCGCTCCTCATCGCCGCCCTGTAGCAGGCCGATCCGGCTAGACATCCCGCCGTTCACCACGGAAGGACCCCAGTGGACCGCACCCCGAAGCTCACCATCGACCAGGAACTGCAGGCGGCCGTCGCGATCGTCCGGATCGGCCTGGACCGCATCCGCGACGCCGCGTGCCGTACCGAGGCGGTCGGCCCGCACGCCGCCGCCCTCCGGGCCCTGTACGACCCGGCCAAGCCGGACGCCGGCGTCCTGGCGGCCGTCGCCGACGTCGTCGGCACCATCACGGTGTCGGTGAGCGAGGTCGACAACGACGACGTCGACCGCGTCATGGAGCTGCTGGACGAGGCTCAGGGCCACGTCCAGGACAAGACCGGCGACCGCATCCGCCACGTCCTCGACCTCCTGGCGCCGCTCCTGCTGCGCTGCGAGACGTGCGGCAAGCGGCAGCCGGACGTCACGGTCATGGACGACCCGTACGCCGCGGCGGTCGACCCGGACCGCGCCGAGTACCCGCAGATGACCCTCTGCCCGGCCTGCGCCACCGACCGATTCGAGGACTCCTGACCATGACCATCCGCATCGTCTCCTTCGGCTACGGCCACGCCCCCGCCCCCACCGCCGACCTGGTCTTCGACCTGCGGGCCCTGCTCCGCAACCCCTTCCACAACCCGGAGTTGAAGCACCGCACCGGTCTTGACCAGCAGGTCTACGACCACGTCCGGGACACCCCGGGCGCCGAGCGGCTGGCGTTCAACGCGGTCGCCACCGCCCGCAGCCTCGCCGAGGACACCGGCGCCGACGTCACGATGGCGTGGGGCTGCACCGGCGGCCGGCACCGCAGCGTCGGTCTGGCCCGGCTCGCGCACGAGCTGCTGCTCGCCGTCGGCGACGAGGCCACCATCGAGCACCGCGACGTCGACCAGGACCTGCTCCCGGCCGGAGTCCACAACCGGACCGAGCCCGAGCCCGAGAGCATCCGCTACACCGCCGATGTGGTCGCCATGACGCCGGACGGTGACGTGCTGCTGATCGAGCGCGGCTGGCCGCCGCACGAGGGCGCGTGGGCTCTGCCCGGCGGTCATGTGGACAGTGGAGAGACCGCCATCGAGGCGGCCGTGCGTGAGCTGGCGGAGGAAACCGGCGTCCACGTCCTGGCTTCCGACCTGCGGGAGATCGGAGTCTTCGACCGGCCCGACCGCGACCCGCGCGGCCGGTACATCACCAGGGCCTACCTCGCCGTCGTCCCGGCCGGCACCTCGATCGTCGCCGGTGACGACGCCCGCACGGCCCGCTGGTGGCCCGTCTCCAGCCTGCCGCCGCTGGCGTTCGACCACGCCGACATCCTCGCCGCCCTGCCGGAGGCGTCGGCATGAGCACGCACACGATGCTCACCCCGAAGACCGAGCCGGTCGGCGCCGACGGCTTCACCCTGCGCGAGCGGGCCTGGAAGCGTGAGGCCGACAAGCACGTCCAGGCGCTCAACGCGCTGCTCGCCGAGCGCGGTGCCGCGATCCGCTTCGCCTTCCCGGCCCCGGTCGCCCTGCCGTTCGAGGGGCCGCTGCCCGACGAGGCGTACGCCGGGGCGCCGCTCCTGGTCGACGAGCTGGAGGACGTCCTGCAGCTGTCCGCCGCGCTCCTGCAGGCGGTTCGCACCGGCGCCGAGGACACGGCCGACGAACGGGTGCTGCTGCTTCGGCGGGCCGCCCTCGCCGACCGGCTCGCCCTCGCCGCGCCGCACGACAGCACCGCGCAGCACAGGGCGATCCGTGCGGCGCACGTGCTGATGACGTTCGACGTCGTTCACCACACCGGCCGCGGCCCGTACGGCGCCGACTCGATCGAGGCGGACGGGGCCGGCGGCCCGCGCGCCTACGTCCGCCAGGAGTACGTGTCCTGGCACGTCCCGCTCGCCCCGGGCGAGGGCATCTGACCAGTTCGCCCCCGCACTGTCACAGCCGCACGACACAGTGAAGCCCGGGGCCGTCGGAACCGGCCCCGGGCTTCACCCATGAAGGGAACCACGATGACCACCCCGACCACCGACTCGCCCGCCCGGGTCCGTCGGATCTACGACGGCCACGCCGGGCTGTACGCCCCCAGCGTCGTCGCCGAGGCCGCCGCGCTCCTTGACGCCTACCTCGCCACCGCCGAGCAGCACGGCCTGGACCAGAAGGCCGCCGACGACGAAGGCTGGCTCGCCCTCTCCGCCGCCGAGGCGATCTCCCGGAAGTACCGCCGCCCGGCGACCGAGCGGACCTCCGCCGAGCTGAACAAGCTGTCCACCGCGCTGACCACGGCGCTGACCGCCGAGGGCCTGGAGGTCGTGCCCACCCCGGTCCGTATGGGCGTCGGCGTCGCACCGGTGCCCGGCGGTCCCACCTGGGGCACCGCGGGCGGCCTGGCGGTCGCGCTGTACTCGGACAGCGGGTGGGAGCTGATGCTCAACGCCGCCCGCACGACCTCCCACTCGATCTGCGCGCCGGTGACGGAGGCCGGGGCCGCCGAGGTCGCCGAGCTCGTGCACGGCGTGCTGCGCGGCGACGTCACCGACCCGTTCCGCCGGAACCGGTGACCGCGGTGACCGACACGAACGGGATCGACGCCGCGGCGGTCATCGGCACGTACTTCGCCGAGCAGACCGCGAAGGCCCGCGCCGCGGCGGAGAAGGCCAATGCCGAACTCGCCGAGGCGGAGAAGGAAGAGGCGGCCTTCACCGAGCGCCAGGAGCTGCCGCCGGCGGTCGGCGTGATGAAGCAGGGGTGGGAGGTGTCCTCATGGGTCACCGACCGCGTCACGCGTGCCGGGATGGACGCGATGGACCGCAAGGCCACCCGGGAGCAGTACGACCAGGCCAAGGCGGAGCGTGCGGCCGTCTTCGCCTGGCTGGAGTCCCACGGCTACGAGGTGCCCGGCCCGTTCCGGAGCTGACCGCTGCTGACCACGCCGGGCGGGTCCAGGGGAGACAGCGGCCACCGCGCCGGGTCACACTGGAGACCGCCCGGAAGGAGGTGAAAGGAACCGTGAGTGTCGCCTACAGCCACGCCGGGCCGTGGACGCTGGACGCCGTCCTGGCGCTGCCCGAGGACACGTCCCAGCGTGTCGAGCTGGTCGGAGGGCAGCTGATGATGAGCCCCGCCCCGGGCCTGCCGCACCAGCGCGCCTCCCACCGGCTGCACAACCTGCTGGAGCAGGCCGCCGAGACCGCCGGCGCCGACGTCGAGGTGTTCGAGGGGATCAACGTCATCGTCCCGGACGGGTTGCTGATCCCGGACCTGGCCATCATCGACGCGGCGGCCGCCGAGGAATCCGGCGTCGCGGTCCCCGCCCACGATGTCCTCGCCGTGGTGGAGATCGCCTCGCCGTCGACCCGGGTCACCGACCGCAAGCTCAAGCCCGCGCTGTACGCCGCGGCGGGCATCGAGCACTACTGGCGCATCGAGCTGGAGCCCGCACCCCGGCTCCTGATCGGCCGCCTGCAGGGCGGTTCGTACGCCGACCAGCCGCCGCTCCTGGCGGGCGCCCTCGCCCGGATCGACGAGCCCTTCCCGATCGAGTTCGACCCCGGATCCCTGGCCCGCAGGTAACCAGCCCGATCGCACGACCAAGGCCCTCGCCCCGCACCGGATCACCCGGTGCGGGGCGAGGGCCTTTTTGCGTTCCGGGCCGGGACGGAGATCCGACCCGGGCGCCGCAGCGCGCCCGCCAGACGGAGCCGAAACCAAGATCGTTGCCCGCCAGGCGGGAGGGGACGACATTGCCCGCTCCACAGCCGCCCGGGATGCCGTAGGCCGGGGAAGGCTGCGTGATCACACGCCGCCCCGGCCCTGCGGAAGGAACCGCCGATGTCAGATCCCTACAGCAACTTCGACCCCGAGTTCGCCGTCGCCACGCTCGGTCGGGCGTTGCGCGAACTGCTCTCCACGTTCAACTCGTCGGCGCCCGAGCACGACGCCGACGGCGGCGAGCACGCCTCCTGGTGGCTCATGCTGCTGCCCGCCGACGACGACCAGGACGACGTCCCGCTCCCCGCCGCGCTCCCCGCCGCGGTGCCCACCGTGACGGTCTCCGTCGGCTCGGAGTCCACCCGCATCGAGGTGTCCCGGCCCGTCAGCGAGGACGCGTCCGCAGCCGAGGCGTTCCGGATCGACGGCGGCGCCGGCGGCGTCATCATCGAGGGCAGCCCGTACGCGGTGCCGCTGCCCGCCGGGATCATCCGAATCCTCACGCGCCTGGTGATGGACCTCGTCTACAACGAGGAGCACGCCGCCCTCGAACGCGGCGTGTGCCAGCTCTGCGGCAAGGGCCGCGCGCTGCCGATCTGGCGGCCGCGGTGAACGGGCGCCGGCCCTCGCCGTGCGGCACGCCTTCCGCGCGCCGCACGGCGGCCGCGGCCCTCTATCACAGGCCCCCTTGTCCGCGGCCTGACGACCGAATTCCCGGCGCCCGTCTGTGCCTTCGCCAGACCGGTATTCCGCGCACCCGCACCTGCATTCCGTGCGTGTCTCTCACGCCGAATGCAGCCCCACAAGTCTCTTTGGTCAACCGGCACTCCCGAGGTACCGTCATGCACACTGCCAAGATCAAGACCGTAAGTACCAAGGTATGGCTGCGCCATACGTCAACAGACTTCAAGATCACCAGCGCGGGAGGGGGTGAGTAGCGATGGCGTGGGTGACCACATTGGGCCCGGACATGCAGCAGGTGGAGTACCGGCTGACCGGACAGTGCGGATGCGACCTGGAGCACCAGGAGCAGCGCGGGGTGGAGGTCGAAGAGGAGGACGCGCAGGTCGACTACCGCCTCGGCGACGCGCGTGATCTGGAGTGGATCGGCGGCGGCCTGCAGGAGGTCGGCCTGGTCGCCGGGCAGAGCGTCGACCGGGAGCAGGCGCGACTGCTGATGGACGGCCGGCACCCGCTGACCGGCGAGCTGCTGGTGACGCCGAAGGTCGCCGTCGACCCGCGCGGCAAGCTGCAGGCGCGTCCGCTCGCCGAGGCGATCGAGGCCGCGGCCGCCGAGCGCGGCGTGAGCGTCGACGAGCTGCTCGGCGACGACGAGAAGCTGTCCAAGCGGTTCGCCCGCCTGCAGCGCGGCATCGTCCGCGAGGGCGACCGGCACCGCGTCCCGTTCCGCGCGGTGGAGAAGCTCGCCGACGCCGCCGACATCGACCTGCAGGAGCTGTACGGGCGTTCGCACGTGGCGGAGGCCCGCGAGTACGCCGACACCCGCATCCGGGTCGGCAACCGCGGTTACGACGTCACGCTCGACTTGTCGAAGACCTACAGCGCCGCCGTGGCGCTCGCGGGTGAGGCGATGTCCGAGGAACTGCGCGAGGCGTTCCTCGAGGTGGCCCGCGAGACGTTCGGCGCGATGGAGGGATGGGCCGCGTACGCGATGGCGGGCGAGCACGGCAACGGCAAGACCGCCGACCGCGTCGACACCTCCGGGTTCCTCGGCTGGATGACCGTGCACTACTCCGCCCGCCCGGTCGGCGGCGAGGTGGGCGACCCGCACCTGCACGTCCACGGCAACCTGGCGAACATGGCGTTCGCCGAGGACGGCAAGTGGCGCACCGTCGGGGCCGGCGGCCGCGACATCATGCGCCACGCGCACGCCGCCGACGCCTACGTGAAGGCGAGGCTGCGGCAGGTGACCGGCGAGCGGTTCGGGATGCGCTGGGAGCGGCACGACGAGACCGGCGCCTGGGAGGTCGTCGGCATCGACGAGGACCTGCGCCGCGCGTTCTCCCGCCGCAACGCGCAGATCGTCGCGGCGGCCGCCGGCGACGCGACCACCGGTGAGCAGAAGCTGATCGCCCGGCAGCTCGCCGAGGGCAAGGACGCCACGATCACGAAGGCCGACGTACGGGCCGCGTGGCGGGCCCGCGCCGAAGAGGTCGTCGACGACGTCGACGCGATGATCCGCCGCGCGATACCCGGCCCCGAGGGCCCCGACGGGCCGTCGGTCGCGGGCCCCGGCGGTGGCCCGGTCATGCCCTCCCCCGAAGAGATCGCCGCGTTCATCTGGCGGCGCGAAGGCGGACTGACCGAGTCGCGGAAGTCCGTCACGCGCGCCGACGTCCTGGCCCACGTCATCGACGCCTGCCCGTTCGGCGTGCCCGACCTCGCGGCCGCCGAGGACCTGACCGACGCCGTACTGGCCGTCGACGGCGCGGCCGTCGCGCTGCCGACCGGCGGCATGGCGCACCTGACCAACCCCCAGCGCTACACGCACGCGTCGATCCTGCAGGCGGAGCAGACCATCTCCGAGACGGTCGCCGACCGGCTCAGCGAGGGCGCCGCGCAGATCACCCAGGAGGCGGCGGAGCTCGCCATCGCCGCGTTCGAGGCGCAGCGCACCACCGACCCGCTCCGCCCGTTCCGCATGTCCGGCGAACAGCGCGCCGCGACCCTGCGGTTCCTCACCGCCGGGCACGGCGTCGACGCCCTGCGCGGCAAGGCGGGCACCGGCAAAACGACCATCATGAGCGCGGCCCGCATCGGCTGGGAGGCCGCCGGCCTTCGCGTCTCCGGGGCGGCCACGGCCGCGGTCGCCGCGTCCAAACTGCAGGCCGAATCCGGCATCGCCTCGGCGACGGTGGCGACGTGGCTGATGGACATCCGCGACGGCGGCCGCCGCATGGCGGGCACCGACGTCCTGGTCCTCGAAGAGGCCGCGATGGTGGATGACCGCGACGTCGCCGAGCTGCTCACGGCGGCCGCCGCGCACGGCGTGAAGGTCGTCGAGATCGGCGACTGGGCACAGCTGAAGGCGATCGGCGTCGGCGGCGGCTTCAAGCGCACCCACGAGATCGTCGACGGCCTGGAGCTCAGCGAGAACCGGCGCCAGAAGGACGCGGTGGAGCGGGCCGCGCTGGAGGCGTGGCTGGACGGCGGCCGCCGTACCGCGCTGTCGATGCTCGCCGAGCACGGTCGCGTCCACGCGGTCCGTACGCCCGACGACGCGTACGCCGCGATGCTCGGCGCGTGGAAGGACACCGTCGCGCTCCTGGAGGGCGACGTCCACGACCAGATCGAGGACCTGGTCGTGCTCGCCGCCCGCAACAGCGATGTCGAGGTCCTCAACGGCGGCGCCCGCGAACTGCGCAAGAAGGCCGGCGAACTCACCGGCGGCCACACGTACGCGCTGGCCGGGGGCGAGCGCCTGGAGCTCGCGGCCGGCGACATCATCCGGATCAAGCGCAACGACTACCGCACCCGCCGCGGCGGCGACGTCGACGTCATCAACGGCTACCGCGGACAGGTCACTTACGCCTCCAAGGGCGGCGTCGCGGTCGAATGGCGCCGCCCCGCCGACGACGGCGGATACGCCGTGGAACGGGCCTGGATCACCGCCGACCAGATCGCCGACGGCGCCCTGATGCACGGCTACGCGATGACCATCGCCGCAGCCCAGGGCCTCACCTGCGACTACACGCTGGTCTACGGCGTGGGCGCGGACGCCAACTCCCTCTACCCGGCGCTCTCCCGGGACCGCATCGCCACCCACCTGTGGCTGCCCGCCGACGTCGTCGAGAGCGAGGACGTCCGCCGGCGGCTCGGCGAAGCCCGCAGCGAACAGGAGCTGCTGGAACGGGCGGTCGCCGCGTACGTCGACTCCCTGGAACACGACAACGACGACCGCATGGTCTCCGACGAGCTCGCACCCGCCCCCGAGGCGCAGCCTGTCGCGCCGATCCCGCACCAGGTGCAGCCCGAGCACGAACGGGTTGTCGACGACACCGGAGAGCACCGCGGCGAGCGGGAGCGCCTGGAGCCCGCTGAGAGCGCCGTACAGGGCGTGTCCGCTCCGGAGGGGCCCGAGGCGACCGCAGAGCGTGCAGCGGACCGTCAGGCTCGTCTGGACGCCCTCCGTGCGCAGTTGCAGGGCGAGGACGCGCCGCAGCTGACGGACGACCAACAGGCCCGCCTGGACCAGCTGCTCGCCACCGGCTTCGCCTCCCGCACCGAACTGCGGGAAGAGGAGCGGCCGGAGCCGGAGTTCGAGGCGTGGGAGGACCGCAAGTACGGGCACATCAGCGCGCAGAAGCTCACCTCGATGATCGCCGAGAGGACCGCTCAGGCCCGCCGCGCTGAGCGCCTGGCCGCCGACTACGCCCGGCAGGCCGAGGACCACCGCGCTCGGCTCGCCGCGCCCGTCACGCCCGGCCAGGAGCGGGCCCGCGAGGTCGCCGAAGTCCTGGACCGCGCGGACCAGTTCGCCGCGACCGCCGCCACGGAGTGGGACAACGAGCACCAGGCGCGCGAGGCCATGAGGTCCGCGCAGGAGATCAAGCGGAAACTCCAGGAGGCGCTGGGCAAGTCCCGCCTCGCGCTGCGGCTGGCCGGCACCAGCCGCAAGGAGACCACCGCGCTGACCGCCGAGCAGACCGAGAGGGAGAACGCGGCGTACCGGGAGATCGTCCGTGCCCGGCGGGCCGCCGAAGAGGCGCAGCGCGAGGCGTGGGCCGCGATCCGCAGCCCGGAGACGATCGGCTGGTTCGAGGGCCAGGGCGCCCGCGGGGCAGCCCCGCGCGACGTCGACGAGCTCAAGGACCGGCTCGCCGCGATGCGCGAACGGCTTCCTGACATCGAGCAGATCACCGACCGCATCGTCACCAGGAAGGCCGAGACCGCCGAGCGTCAGGCCACGGAACACCGGGGCGAGGCGCGGAAGCAGGCCACGGCGGCGGACAAGCTGCAGGAGGAGAAGGCGCTGCGCTCGCGCATGGCGACCGAGGCCCCCACCCAGCACCTGCGCGAGGCACAGCAGCGCGCCGAGTACCTCAAGCAGGCACGGCAGCAGGCCGCCGCGCGGGCCCGCGAGAACGCCGGGCAACGGGCAGCGAACGAGTACCGCTACCAGCCGCCGAGCCAGGGCCGCTCCGGCCCCTCCCTCGGACGCTGAACCCCATGCCGTCAGCGAACCGCTGACGGCACACCGGAGCCCTGGAACCGCGCGGCCCCGGGGCTCCGGCCTACTCTCCCGGCGGCAGCAGCCGCCAGTCGGTGCTCTGCCAGGTGCCCCTGAAGTCGCCGCCCGGTGGCAGGCTCGTCACCGGCACGACGTGCGTGGCGTAGACGACGAACGCCACCGGGTTGTGCGCAGACTCCCGGACCGGCCCCTGACCGACCTTGGCAATCCGCCAGCCGTTGCCCGGCACGACGCCGAGCGGTACTTCGTCGGACAGCTGCTCGATCTCCACGAACCCGTCCTGCTCGACTGCCGCCACCACGCGGCCGCCTGTCGCCTGCAGGACCATCGCGGCGCCGTCCGACTGCCGCCATCCCACGACCGGCTGACTGACCACATCGTCCGGTCCGGCGTCCGGTGCGGGGTCCTTGAACCAAGCTATGAAGCGCAGAGGTGAATGCATCCCGCCATCCTCGCGGCGGGCCGCCAGGACTGTCCGGCGTACGTAGATCACGGCCTCATCCGGGCTCGGAATCCTCCGTGCCCCGGGGCTGTGGCGCCTTGGACACGCGGACCCGCAGCACACTCGCACTCCAGCGGACGACGGCGACCGTGAGGGTGGCGGCGATGCTGCCCAAGAACTCCGGCACCGCGTTGGCGAGCACGTTCATCCCACCAGCCCCCTCGTCGTCGGTCGGGCCGCGCGGTGTCCCGCGGTGAACGCCCGGGCCGCGCAGCGCCGTTGCGTGTACCGGGCGCCGAGCCGCTTGAGCTTGCGCCGGACCTGCTCTCCTGCGGCTGATTCCAGGCCCGCCGCAACCGCGCTCTCCGCCCAACTCCCTCCCTCGTAGGCCCACAGCAAGGCGAGAGCGGCTTCGCTCTCCTGCAGGCCGCGCAGCACCGGAGCGATCCGGGGGTCGGTGAACTTGGCGAACTCGGCTTCCAGGTCGTCGTACGGGCGGGTAAGGCAGCGGGGCTGGAGGCCCTGCGGCGGTAAGGCGTTCGGCATGAAGGCGTGTCCTCTCGGGGCGCTGTTGAACCGTGCGACCTTTAAGGCGCAGTTGGGACACCCGAACCGGCAAAAAATCTTGAGACTGTGCCTTGTGATGCCTGCCACACCACGCGAAGGCGGTCGGGCTACGGCCTGACGACTGCCGGCAGCACGCGCTCCTGGTCCATCTCGCCGGTGTCCGGGTTGAAGACATAGACCTGGAACGGCGCCCAGGCCCGGCCGGCGAGGGCATCGAGTTCGCCGTGGGAGGGGACCAGCAGGGGCACTTCTTCCGCCCAGGCCCTCAGCCGACGCAGGTCCGGACAGGCGACTCCGACCAGCGTCCACTGCTCGCCAACGAGGCCGCTGCGTTCGTACACCGGCCTGCCGTCGCCGTACCGGACATCCGGTGCGCCGAACACCAGGTCCCGGCCGAAGAACAGCTCGGCGATGGCCCGGAAGTACCTCCACTGCTGCTGGTTCAGGCCCGTGCGGCTCCAGAACGCGGCATACGCGCGGTCCTTGGCCGCCTTCTTCCTGGCCTTCTCCTCCTCCTCGATCGCCCGCCGCCGCGCCGCGGTCTCCTCCTCCGCCTTCCGTCGACGCCTGGCCTCCGTCTCTTCCCGGGCGCACTCGGCGTCCAGGGCCGCGTAGGTGGGAGACGTCCACCACAGGCGCCACCTGTCGTTCCACGACCTGGTCCAGCCCTGCGCCCACTCGCCCCAGCCGCCTTCCTCGGTGACCTTCCGGGCGCTGGAGAGGGGCTCGTGCGGCACGATCCGGCCCGTCAGCATCCACGACACCGCATCGCTCAGCGCCGCACCGACCGGCGACCAGCTCACCGGCCGCGTGGATAAGCGAGCCAGGCCGGCCGCCACCCTCCACTCCTGCTCGCGTTCCTCGGGAGCCTGAACCAGGAGCGTGGGCACGGTGCCCACCCACGGGCGCGGTCGGAAGCCGAACCAGCACACCTGCACCCCGTCCCGCTCGTACAGACCGGTGCGGGCCGCGATGTCCTCCACGGTGATGGGAGACAGCTGCGCCTCCAGCGCCATCAGCCGGGTGCCGTCCGGCCTGAAGACCATCACGTCCGCACGCCATTCCCCTGTGGGCGCGGCGACCTCCAGTTCGGCCCGGAAGCCCGCGGCCCGCGCAGAGGTCACCAGTTCCAGCTTGAGCAGGTGATGCTCCAGCGACTCATTCGCCAGCGAACACGACGGCGGCTTGGTGCGGTGGTAGAGGTGCCGGGTGTCCAGCTTGGAAAGACGAGCGTGGACCTGACCACCGCACTCCGGACAAGTCAGTTCCACACCACGCACCCGGTGGATCTCCTCCCACGACCGGCCGCAGCCCAGATCGTCCAAGGTGACGTCCAGCCGCCCCCACTCGGCGTGATCGGCAGTCAACTGCACAGGGCCCTCCCCCCACCGCGTCTCCGGTCGCGGTCATGATGCGCCCGGGCACTGACACGGCACACCGCGGAACTCGGACGCATGACCAGCCGCCGCACAGACGCGTGGCAGATAGCGCAGATAACTGCTCTGTTATCTGTACTAGGGTGATCATCGACCAGGGAGGACGTGCCCGTTCTCCGACATGACGAGCACCTGTTATCTGTGGCAAGGAGATCCGTGGCAACCGTCGTCCCCCTCAAGACCGGCTCCGGAGCGGCGACCGTGCGCACCGCCGCCGACCGGTATCTCGACTCCATCACCGTGGCGAACACCCGCCGGACCTACACCACGGCGCTCGGCAAGGTCGTCCCCGCGCTCGGCGAGGGCCGGCCGCTGTCGGCCGTCGCCGACGACGAGATCGGCCAGGCGCTCGAACAGCTCTGGGGGACCGCCGCCGTCAGCACCTGGAACGCCCGTCGCGGCGCGGTGGGCGGCTGGCTCGCCTGGTGCCACGAGAGCGGCCTGCAGCCGCCGCACATCCCGGCCTGGTGCAAGCGGATGCCCGACCCCGGCTCGGACACCCCGGTCCGCTCCAAGACCGCTATCGACCGCCTGATCGCGCGGCGCGACGTCGACCTGCGCGAGAAGGTCACGTACCGGATGCTCTACGAGACGTGCGCCCGCGCCGACGAGCTGCTCGGCGTCAACATCGAGGACCTCAACATCGCCGCCCGCCAGTGCCCGGTGAAGGCCAAGGGCGCCAAGGCCGTCCGCCGCCGGGGCCAGGCCCGTGAGGACTTCGCGACCGAGACCGTCTACTGGGACGCCGGCACCGCCCGGCTGCTGCCCCGCCTGATCGGCGAGCGGACCCGCGGCCCGCTGCTCGTCACCCACCGCAAGCCCGGCCCCGGCAAGGTCCTCACCCCGCGCGACGTCTGCCCCGACACCGGCCTGGCCCGTCTGTCCTACGGCCAGCTGCGCGCCCTGCTGGACCGGCACACCTGCGTCGGCGGCGAGGAAGGCACCGGCTGGGACCCGCACGAGTTCCGTCACTCCGGGCTGACCCACCTCGGCGAACAGGGCGTCTCCCTGCTGCTGTTCATGGCGAAGTCCCGCCACAAGTCCGTCAGCGCCGCCCGGAAGTACTTCAAGCCCGGCGCGGCCGCGCTCGCTGAGGTCACCAGCCTGCTGGCCCCCAGCGACAGCCAGCGCTGAGCTGGGGCCCGTTTGTCGGTGCGCCGGGCCAGGATGGTCATCACCAACGATCTCTGGGAGGGGACAGCGTGAAGCACGTCTGGATCATGCGGAAGAGGTATCGGCCGACGAACGGAGCCCCCAAGTCGACTCTGGTGCGGGCCGACGCCATCAGCTACCTGAGCATGCGCGAGAACCAGGTCCGGGCCTCCGAACTCGGCTCCGACGAGATCGTGGTGCTGGCCGAGACCGAAGACGGCGGACACGGCGCCCCCGAGCTGCCGGAGGACTTCCACACTGATCTGCTGTTCGCGGTCGCCATGGCGCGGCGGGACGCGCGAGACGCAACCGACGACCCGGATGAGCAGGACCGCATCCTGCTGGCCCAACTCGAGGACGGCCACTGGGTCTGGAAGGTGTTCCGGCCCTCGGAGCCGGAACCGAAGCCGAGCTGACGACTCACTGCACGAAGCCCCGGGACTCAGGTCATGACGCCCCGGGGCTTCTCTGTGCACAACGGCGGCCCTCCAGCTGTCAGAAGAGGGCGCCAGGCGCTGGCTCCGGTTCCGAGTACGGGATGGCGAAGGCCAGCTGCTGCTGCTCGGGCACCTCGGAGGACCTGCCGAGAACCCGCGCCATCCGAGGCGGCCGTACGCGCCCGGGCGCCTCGCGGCGCTCCGCCTGGACGGACAGTCGGCGGAACGTGCCGTCACGAGCGATAAGGAGCTCCCCGTCCGCGTCGGCGAAGATGCGGTACTCCTGCTGGAGGCGCTTACGCAGCCGCTTCGACGCGCGGGTCGCCATCAGGATGTCCTTCGACGACAACCCAATCGCATCGAGGATGTCCACATCCGGGACGCCGGAGGTGCCCAGGGCAGCGAAATCGTCGTGCTTCTCGTGGCGCCACGCGCGCGTCCAGGCCCCCTCCCAGTCCGGCCATTCCGCCTCCGGTACCTCGCAGGCCCGCAGGTACGCCTGGAACTGCTGGAGGCCGTGCGGCATCGCCTGCTTGTTCCGGATGCGGTGTGCGCTACTGCGCGGCAGGGCACCGAACCCGCCCGCCCGCTGTTCCATGGTGCGCAGGGGCGGGGAGCCAGCCTTTTCGTACAACTCCACCAGGGCCGCGCCCAGGTCGACGAAGTCACGGATGAACTCCGGACGCGGAGCAGGCCGACCGCGGCCGCCCCGCGCGAGACGGGTCTCTTCATATCGGGCCCGCTTCCACAGAAGCCGCGCTTCCTCGGGCGAGGCGTCGCACGCCCGGGCGTAGTTCAGCACGGTCTGCAGTTTGGGCACCCTCTCGCCGGAGGCGGCCCGCTGAAGCGTCGTGGCGTGGCAGCCGGCCCGCACCGCCAGGGCCCGGTAGCCCTGACGGGTGCGCTCCCGCTGCTCACGCAGCCACTCCTGCAGATCCCGCAGTGCCTTGTTGGTGGTCGTGAGCGGCTTCTCCGTACGGCACATGAACCGTCACCTCACGCAGCCGGGGACAGCAGGGCGTGCAGGGCGGCGCGCAGGCCCCGGGCGGAGCGGCCGGTGACCAGGCCGACCAGGACGACGGCGACCAGACCGGCGCCGACAAGAAGCTGCAGGACGAGGGGCAGCGTCATGCCCGCGAAGGTGACCAGGGCGGCCGCCATGGCGACGATCACGATGATGACGACGGCCTCGGCACCGCCGAGGCGCCGAGGGGACGGGGTGCCGCTCTCCACACAGGAAACGGCGGAACGGGACTTGGGCACAGGGCCTCCCTGTTGTCGGGTCCGGCGACCCGCGGCCGCCGGACACCTGCCACTGACTCCAACCATGCGAACCACTGGGGCAGTTGCAGCCGCCCTCGGCGTGGTGCGTGGTCAAGATGGTGGCAGCCGCAAGAGGCCGTAAGTCCCTCTCCCGGGCCTATCGACAGGGTTTGATGCGTCGGCGCCCTAACGCATCTATAGATGCGTGTGCGTGAAAAATGCGACGCAGAGTCAGCGTCCTGCCGCACACATAGCGGTGACCTGCGGTTCCACCGCCGCAATCGAGACTGCGGAAAGTGTCAGTCCCCCGTGGTAGTGAAAGCGTTGATGCGTCCATGCCCCAATCTGGCTTGCGCCAGGTTCGCAGGCGCTGCGACGATCCGCGCACTTGGGCTTGCACCGAGTGGGGCTGGCCCTGCCCTGATTGCTGCTGACTCCAACCAAAAGCCGAACAGGGACCTTACGGCCTCGCGTTGCAGCGCGACGCCGCCGGGAGCCGGTACCGCCTCTGGTGCCGGCTCTTTGTGCGTGAGGGAACGCACGGCGGCCGCGTCCACCCGGTACAGCACGAAGCCCCGGGGCCACGTCCCCGGGGCTTCTCTGTGCCTGTGTACGCCCGGCTCAACGACCCGGGCCCGGACCGGTCACCGGCCGACCGGCTCCGGGTACCGCTCCCGCCTGCGAGACGGGTCGTCGGTGCCGAGCCGGGTCCACGGCTCGCCGCGCTGCAGGCCGGGCAGCGTGATGGCGAACACCGACACCGTGATGCCGTCGACCGCCGCGGCGAGCGCCTCCAGGCGCCGCTGCAGGAGGTGCTCCGCCTTGCCCGCCAGGACCACCTGCAGCGGCGGGAAGCGGTGACTGCGGGGGTAGCGGTAGCGCGACCAGAACGGGAACGTGTTGCCGTTGGTCCCCCGGGCTCCCTCCCAGACGCGGTGCCCGGCGTACCGCTCGTAGTCCCAGACCTCACGGGCCAGCCGGGCCCGGGACATCGTGGCGTAGTCGACCTCGAACAGCTGCACCTCGCTGGTCTTGGTCGGCAGCGCGAGCACGGCGTCGGTGACGAACCGCAGCCCGGTCTCCTTGATGGAGTGGTCCACTTCGACCTGCCAGTCGGTCAGATGCTGGCGGCCGCCGAAGGCGAGGATCGTGTCCGTCACCGCCAGGGCGTGCGGACCGAACCCGGCCTTCACCGCCTTCGCCCCGGTGCCGGCGCGCGGCCGCGGGGGCAGCTCGCCGCCGTCCGCCACGGCACGCTGCCCGCGCCGGGTCAGGTTCCAGATCAGCTCCTTGCCGTACTTGCCGTTCGTCTCCACCAGGCCCCGCCGCTCAAGCTCCCGCATCGCCCGGCGCACGTACGACCGGCCGTCCCTGTCCTGTGCCGTGACCGCCTGCGCCAGCTGCCGCGCGGTGGCGATCCGCACGCACCCGAGCACCCGCAGCGCGTCTCCCCGGACCCGGGGAGCTGTGGGGGTGGAAGACCTCTGTCCCGCACCTGACGCTGCAGGGACAGGGAGAGAGGTGTCAGCGTCGCTGAGCGCCCCTTGACCATGGGCCTGGCCTGCGCCGATGTTCGCGGCCGCCGAATCCTTCACGGCACTGGACACGGCATCGGCAATCGGGCCGCGACGCGGCTGCGGAACATCGCTGGTCCAGGTCCCGGAGCCCTTCGGCGTGACCACGGGTTCGCTGCGGCCGGTGTCGGTGTACGACATGACGGCGCTCCTCATCAGGCTGCGCGGATCTCCCTGCAGAGATCCGCTCTCGCCTAATACAGGTCTGGATGATCATGCTCGTGTGACACTCCGAGCCGTACTTTTTCCCGCCGTCCCCGTTGAGCCCGGCATGGAACTGCCCGCTCAGGCCGCCCCCGGCGTCCAGGCCCTCGCCTCGGAGGCCGCCGACGCCGCCTGCGCACTCGCCGACGCCGCCAGCCCCGCCGCATGGAACCTCGCGGCCGCCGAGGACGCGGCGGACGCCATCGACACGCTCGCCGAGGCCCTCGCCGAGATCGACCCCGAAGCCGCCCGGCTCCTGGCGGCGATCCCCGCCGCCACGAAGGCCCTGCTGCGCCACCTCGGACAGGACCAGGAGGACGACGTCGACCGACCGGCAGCCGCCGCGGCGGCGCCCCGGGCCCGCCGACGGGGGCTCGGACACGGCTGGCAAGGCGTACGCGTGCCGTCAGCGGAACGCTGACAAGTGAAATCGGCCGACGGGAACGCTCCTCTTATCGCGAGCAAAATGAGTAGGCGGTAATGAGAGCGTGAAAAAAAGCGTGACAGCTCTCGTAATGACGAGCTGTAAAGCGACTGAACAGCTCTCCTTTCCGCTAGCGGAAAAGCTCTCTGTTTGGCCTTCTTGTTCGTGCGTCCCACTCCCCCGGGCGGAACCTTCGCCGGAACCTCCCTCTCCTTGTCACCGCCAGCCGCTACGGTGAGAGTCGGCCGCCACACGTCGGCCCGACTCCGAGCCGTGTCCCGCCCACGCCAGGACGCGGCAACGAGGACAAGGGGCTCTGCTTCACGTGCCGCATCGCCGCCTGTCCGTGGTCCGTCCACGGCGGGGATGCGTGGGATCTCCGCCGACTGGGAGAGACGTCATGACCACCGACAAGCAGTTCAAGCGCGCGGCCCGCGAGCTCGCCGAGCGCGAAGGAATCTCGTACACCGCAGCCCGCCGCCGCCTCGCCGACGCCCCGGAAGCCGGTGTCAGCGCTCCGCTGACAACCGCTTCGGCGGCCGCCGAGGACGACCAGGAGCCCCCGCGCATCTACCCGACCGCCGGCGCCCCGTGCCCGGTCGACTGCGACGGCACCGCGCACCCGAACGCCGTGTGCTGGCTGTGGCGCCCGGAGGACTCCAAGCACGTGCGGCACGAGGTGCGGCGCGCGGCGCAGCTGCCGAACGGCCGGGCCGGGGAGCTCTGCCACCGGTACGAGCCGCCGACGCCGGGCTACCCGAACGGGTCCTTCTTCGCGCGGGAGGCCACGTGGCTGCTCGCCCTGGTCTACGCGATGCTCACCGACCAGCGCCCCGAGCTCCGTCCCGGTCGGGCAGAGCTGTGGGCGGCCGTCGAGACGGACGACCAGGCCGCCATCGACGCGTTGATGGAGCCGCTGGACCGCGCCGCGGCCCGGCTGCTGACGAAGGTGCCGGAGCAGTGGTGGGGCGAGGTGAAGCCGCGCCTGGACGCGTACGCCGACTTCGTCGACATGGACGACCGGGAACTCCGGACGTGGCAGGAGATCGACGACCGGCACCACGTCGGCCGCCTGGTCGACCAGTGGCGCCGGGCGTGGAAGGAGCGCCGGGGCAGCGAGGGCTACATGGAGCGGACCGGTGTGCTGTGGTCGGCCCCGAAGGGCTGGCTGGATGACCTCCTGGTCGAGCAGCACGGCGGCCACGGCGACGGCGCCCGGGTCCGCCTCACCGACGGCCGTCCCGCCATCGTGTACGCGGCGGAGTGGAGCGAGGCCGGGGCGCCCGTGGCCTACCGCATCCGCGAACTCGAACCCGGCCGTCACGGCAACATCGGGAAACTCGTGCCGTCGCTCACCAGCGACGAACTCGTGGCGCGCGACCTGGTCGCGGGGGAGTTGGACGACCAGGCGTAACCCCGGTTGCTGCTGGGGGCCTTCGCCGGCCCCCAGACCCCCGCTGGCCCCGGCGCCCTGCAGCGCGGACCGGTATCGCCGTGGCGGGCCGCCGTCCGCGCTGCAGAACGCCGGGGACTGGGTCAGTCGCGGTTCTCTTCCGCGACTACCTCGCTGAGCACTTCCAGCAAGCCGCCCATGGCCCGCACAACCTGCCGTCGCTGCTCTGCCGTGGACACCAACGGTTCCGACCTGACGCCCGCCTGCCGCTCCCCGAGCAACAGCGGCGTACACGCCTGCTCCACGGCCAGCACGACCGCATGGCCGCTGAAAACGTCGTAGTGCGGACTGCGCGACCACATCGACTCGTGCAGCTGCTCCAGCTTCGCCAGCAGCGCCGGCACCCCGCCCTGGTCGAACTGCGCGCGCACCGCCGAGGTCACGTCCTCGATCGCTACACAGCACCTCTCGATCCCGGGCACGGGTTCCTCGTACTGCTCGACCAGGTCCAGGTATGCCATGTCATTTCGCAGGTGCTCAGGCACGTGGTAGCAGACGTCACAGCAGGTTTTCACCCACGGCATCACCCAGCCGTAGTGGCTGTCCCAGTCCCACACCACGCGCTTCCGGCCAGGCGAAGGGCAGGTCTGGCACGTGCCCGAGGCTTCCTTGATAGCCGCACTGATGACCCGCCACACGTCCATAGGGGCGCCGGCCGGAACGTACTTCCAGCAGAGGTCACCGAACTTCTCTTCCCAGTGAGGCTTCGGGCAGGCGGGCCAGACCTCGATGAGTTTGCGCTCGGCTCGCTCGATGATGGGCGCCCACCCCTCGCCTTTGGCGCTGAATGGCCGGTGCCGGATCGGTCCGGCTGTCTGGGCTCGCAGGGCGGTGGTGTACTTCTCGCCGGTGGCCGCCTGCCGCTGACGGGCCTTTTGCGCGGCGGTCGACTGCTTCTTCGGCATCGTGTGCTCGTTCCTGGCGGTCTCCCACGCTCCCGCCGGGCTGAGGCATACCGGAGGACGCGGGCCCCGGAAGACCTTGGCCGGTCGATCACCTAACGGCGTGGGCGTTGGTGAACGGCGGTGAGCGTGCGCGACTTGCCCGCCGCAGAGCGTACAGCCGTGAGCGGGATGGGTCATGGCGGTCGCCCTTTTCCGGTAGGTCATGACGGTCCACGGCCCAGTCCTCCACCATGGGCCGCGCTGGCGCCGGCCGTTGTCTGCGAGTCAGGGCAGAGCGGAGCGGCTTCGCCGCACGACTTTCGGGCGGCAGCCGCCGAAGCGTCAGGTGGTCAGGCCGTCAACTCCGGCGACGTCCTCGCCGGGCTCCAGGTATTCCTGCAGCGCCCGCTCCCGCCACCGCTTCGCGCCCTCCGTGTAGTGCGCATCGCGCCGGTTGGTGGCCATGTGCGCCCGGGTCAGTTCGATGACCCAGTCGTCGACCTGGTGGTGCTTCTCCAAGGCGTCCAGCGCCGCGCGCATCCGCAGCCGTTCGTCTCCCTCGGCGGCCAGGCGCTTCTCGTTGAGGGCGTCCATGATGCAGATCTGTCCGACGAGCAGGAAGTCCCGGTACTTCTGCCCGCCGGCCTCGATGCGGGCGGCGGCCTGCTCGGTGGTGAGCGTGCCGCCGCTGCGTCCGGCGAGCGCGGCCGCCAGGTCAGCCGTCTCCTGGCGGCGCTTCTCGTCGTAGCGGGCGGTCCCCTCGGCGTACGACTCATCAGGGTGGCGGTCCATCAGGGCCCGGCCTTCCTGCGTCCAGTCGTGGGCATGGGCGCCCGGGAAGTGCGGCCCCCAGGTCTCAGCCCACGTGTACGGGCCGCCGGTGCCGACGCGCAGCAGGGTGGCGGCGATGCCCGCCGGGCTGCGGCCGCCGACGAACCAGGCGAGCGTCGTCCAGCCGTCCGACTCGGACCAGACCCGCAGGTCGTACGTCGGCGGGTGTTTCTCCCCCTGGAACCAGGTCGGCTCCGGAGTCGGGTCGGTGGAGGCCGGGCGGCCCTTGGGCCAGGCGTTGAACGGCAGGCGGGGCACCACGGGGCGGTCCGGGTCGGCGTCGACCTGGTGGACGCGGGCGGGCAGGGTGCCCAGGTCGGTGGTGGAGTGCTCCCAGACCTCGGCGCGCAGGTCGCCGCAGTCCCCGCCGGCCGGACGGGACGGGTTGCTCAGCCGGTGGGCGACCAGGGCGTCGGCCAGGAGGACGGCCTTGTCGAGGTGGTCGCACCAGGCCCGCGTCCACCAGCTCGGCGCACCGCCTGAGTGGTCCTCGCCCACGATCCCGTCCGGCACGTAGTAGATCCGCACCTCGTACGGCAGGTCCGGGCTGGGGCACACCGGATCGAGGGCGTGGGGGAAGTCGCCGGGCTGCTCCACCGACCAGCCGTTGTGGACGTAGCGCCAGAACGGCTGGTCGTTCGAGCACCAGACGACCGGCCACAGCGCGGCGACCTCCACCTGGCCGTCGTCCAGGCGGTGCGGCACGGGCACCCGCGTCCCCTTGGGCACCACCCCGACGTCGCCTCGCACCTCGCGGATGACGACGCCGTCGGCGGCGGGCTCGGCGACGCCCCACCGCACGCCGTTGTCGCGCTGGACCATCGAGTGGCGGGCGTCCTCATCCCAGATCACCGTCACGGGCACGATGCCGTGCTCGGCGACGACGGCGGACAGCGCCGGCACCACCAGGTCGTCCCACTCCGGGGACACGGGATCGGGGGCGGCGGCGCGCAGGGCTTCGGTGAACTTCGCGCCCTGCCGCGCCTCGGCGCGGGCCTTGCGGGCCGCGGTGCTCTGCTTCTTCGGCGACATGCGTACTCCAGACCCAGCGGTCTCCCACGCTCCCGCCGGCCGTGTGTACGTCGGGGCCGATCCAGGACAGAGCAGTGCTTGAACTCGCGGGCCCCGAGAGACCTTGACCGACGGTGTCCCGGGCGGCGTGGGCGCCGGGACGGCGGTGGACGGCAGTACGCGTCTAGCCGTACGGAAACGGTAGCGCCCGCCACTGACAGGGCGCCAGGAAACAGGGAGCGGCCCCGTGGACAGTTCCACGGGGCCGCTTGTGAGAGAGGGTCAGGACGCTTCGGACTGCTCCTCCTGGTCCCGCTTGGGGACCTTGGGGAGCTTCCCGGTCCGCCGCAGGTGGGCGGCGTAGTGGGCGATCGCGGCGTCGGTGACGTCCTGCGGTCCCATGCCGGTCTCCTCGCCGATCTCGGTGACCAGGTCGTCGGTCTCCAGCAGGACGCGCACGTTCATCATCACGCGGGTCGGGCCGGGCTTGCGGCCGCGCCGACGCTCTGGACGACCGAGCTGCTTGCGGCTGTTCGGCGTGACGGCGGCGCGCTTCTTCGCAGGCTTCGCGTCGTCGCCGACCTTGATGTCCTCGTCGTCGTCCGGCAGCGGGGTGTCGGTCGCGGTACGGGTGCGCGTCGGGGTCACGGGAGCGGAATCTCCTTCAGGAAGGTCTGGGTGAGCAGTTCGTAGGTGGCGCGGATCTCGGAGAGCCGATCCCCCTTGGCCTCCTCGAGGGAGACGCCGTTGTTGTTGGCGGTCGCCAGGGACTCGATGAACTTCACGGTCGGGTCCCACACCAGGGGGCCGAAGATCTGGCGGATCGAGTCGCGCTGTTCGTTCTGGCGGACGGTGTCCTTGTACTTGTTGAGGATCACGCCGCGCAGTTCCAGGTCCGGGTTGCCGAGGTCCTTGGCCGACTTCCTCTTGATGAAGTCGCGTGCTCGCTGCGCGCCCTCGACTGCGTAGAAGTCCGCGTCGGTCACGATCACCGCGTCGTGCGACGCGGCGAGACCGAGCTGGGTGAGGTGGAACAGGCTCGGCGGGCAGTCGATCAGCGTGTAGTCGACGTGGTCGTCGGCGCCCTCAAGGGCCTGGTCCAGCCGCCGCCAGGCGCCGCCGATCCCGGCCTCCGACATCCGGTTCTCCAGCGGGAGCCGGGCGGGTGCGATCGAGATGCGCTCGGCGTAGCTGCAGTTCCAGGCGATCGGCTGGAAGACATCGCGGGCACAGCCGGGCGCTTCGTCCTCCCCCGTGTTGGCCTTGATGGCCTGGCTGATCGTCGGCTGCTTCAGCTGCGGGTCGTAGTGCCACCCGAACATCTGCGAGCTGTTGCCCTGCGGGTCCATGTCCACCACGAACACCCGCTTGCCCGCCTTCGCCAGACCCTCGGCGAGGCGGATGGTGGTGCCGGATTTCCCGACCCCTCCCTTGTTGTTGAGCATGGCTACCCGTCGGGCCATCAGTCCTCCAATCCGCTCGCCCGACTCGTCTCAGGCCAGCTCATAGGCTCGGCGCCAGTACGGCAGCAAGGCCGATCCCGGCATCCGGATCCGCACCGGAGCGCCCGCGCGTCAGCGAGCGTTACCGGTCATCATGACGGCTCTCTGCACCCCGCGCTGACAGGCTCGACAATCCGCTATCGAAGCCGCTCAGCTGTGGTACATCGCATTTTCGCTAGCTACATGGCGAGCCTTCTTAGTCGCTTTTCCGGTGACTGATTTGGATCGCGCACTCAGTAGCACTGTCAGCGGAATGCTGACGATCGGTGAGTGTCAGTGGAATGCTGACGCCCATGGCGATCGACTACGAGCGGCAGCGTGAGATCAAGCAGGCGGCGGAGAAGCTCCTGCAGGAGCGGTACGGCAAGCCCGACGGCCCCGACGTGACCGGGCAGAAGGCCCTGGAGACGGTGCTCCGGGCGGTCAACGGCTTCGCCCTCTACGGCGAGCAGCCCCGCGAGGTGCCGGCCGAGGATGTCCTGGCCGCGCTGACGCAGGTGGCGGAGGCCCGGGAGCGCCTGGACCGCATGGAGCTGCGGCTCATCGGCGCCGCCCGCGAGCGCGGCGCCTCCTGGCAGAAGGTGGCCGACTCCCTCGGACTGGAGAAGCGGCAGAGTGCCGAGGGCCGGGCCCTGCGCCTGGAGGGCGCCGTGAGGAACTACCGCGCCACCGGCCGCGACGTCGGCTCCCAGCGGCTCGAAAAGGCACGTCAGCGCGCCGCTGACGCCTGGTGCGAGGAGCAGGCGGACCGGATCCGCGACGTCGCCGAGCGGCTTGTCGACACCTCCGAAGCCTGGGGCGACAAGGTGACCGGCGACATCCTCGCCCGCAGCTACTTCCAGACGCTGGGGGCCCGTCTCGCCTCCGACTCCACCGCGAAGGACCTGTTCGACTCGATGGAGAGCCTGCGGTACACGTTCATGCCGTACGGCAGCCCGCAGCCCGAACCGGGGACCGGCAAGCACGCGGCGGCCGCCGCCAAGGCCCGCGACGACCTGATCGAGCTGCACGTGGAGATGTCCGCCGCCCGTTACGCCATCACCAGCGCCCGCGAGGCAGGGAAGCCGTGAGCGAGGTCAACGTCGTCGACCGGAAGCTCACCGGCGCCGAGCTGCTCGCCGCGGCCGCCGCCGAGGTGAACTCCTGGCCGGCCGTCTCCGCCGCCCGCGCCCGCCAGGTGACGTGGGTGGTCGGCGAGTACACCCGCGCCCTCGCCCACCCCGAGCACCCGCTCGGCGACGAGGCCGCCGTCGACGAGGTGTTCACCCGCGAGCCGGTGAACGAGTACCTGCGTCTGGCCCGCACCGGCCAGCTGCGCGTGCGCCGGGCCGCCGACCCGTCCAGGGGCTCCGACAACTCCGAGCAGATCCGCCTGGAGGTCCTCAAGCTGCTCGTCACCGCTTGCGCGGCCGAGGACGTCGCCGACCTGCCGCCGCAGCCCGACCCGCCGCGCAAGCAGCCCGTCGCCAAGCGGCCCCGCGCGCTGCTGCGGGCGCAGCTCACCGAACTCGCCGACGCCCCGGACGTGACCGCCAGCAAGCTGCGGATGCTCGCCGTCGGCGCGGTCGTCTCCGACACCGGTATCCGGTCGGGCGAGATGTGCGCCCTCGGGATCGAGGACCTCTCGCCGCTCCTCGAGGAGCTGCGCGTGGTGCGCCGGCCCCAGGGCTGGAGCGAGTCGGAGGCGTACGCCGAGCTGCTCGCCCTGTCCGGCCTGTCCCGCGCGGCACTCAAGCGCTGGCTGCCCGAACGGCAGCGGTTGCTGACCCGGGTCGGCGGCACCGCGACCGCGCTGTGGGTCTCCCTGCGCGGCAACCACCACGGCGGTCAGCACGTGCCCGAAGGAACGCCGCTGATGCCCCGAGGCCTGGCCCGCGCATGGACCCGTGCGGTCGTCGACACGAACATCGAGATGGCCGGACAGCCGTCCTGGGAGCCGCTGCCCACCCGCATGGAGCAGCTGCGCCGAGGCGTACAGCCCAAGGCCGCGGCGGCGCCGATGACGCCCGACGCCGAGAAGGCCGCCGAGCTCCTGGACGCCGTCGCCGCCCGCGGCCGCGCCCTCGCCGAGCTCCGCCGCGACGGCGAACAGGACTCAACCGCCGAGCTGCAGGCCCGCGTCGCCGTCCGCCAGGCCGTGCGCGACGCGTGGGCCGAGGGGATCGAGCACGCCGTCCAGCTGTCCACCCTTGCCGAGGCGGGCCTCGCCGCCGACGCCGCGCTCGCGGCCGCTGGCTGGGAGCCGGTCCTGCTCGCCGCGATCGACCGGAGCCAGGGCTGGGGCCGCCCCTCAAAGGCGGCCGCCGCCGTGTGACCCCCCTGCGACGGAGGCCGCGACGACCCCGCGATGGACGACGCTCCGCCCGCGACGCCGTCGCGGCCAACCTGCCGTCTGTCGTGGCCCCGTCGCGGCCTCCGTCGCGGGGTTATGGCACCGTCGACGGTCGCGTATCTGCAGGTCAGCTATCTCGTCAGCAGCTCGTCACCGTGATGCGATTTTCTGCATGCGGTTCCTCCGCAGACGGACGATCGGCCGCATAAGAAGACCATCCCCAGAAGACCAAGCTCTCTCGCTCGGTCCTTTGACTGGGCGCGTTTCTGCTAGCGAAAAAGCAACTTGTTCCGCTATTTCTGAGCTATCTAATACGTCTTCTTAGAAGCATGGCCATTGTGCCGTCCTGTCAGCTATCTAAAACGAGAGCCGGAACACGATCTGGAATACGAGCCGGAACGCTACTCCGCAGAGTGTCAGTGATCCGCTGACAGGCGTGCACGGCGCCGTACGCCCTTCCGCGCCGTCCCGGCTGGCGCCACGCTGGAACTGGTGACGACGATGGGCATCGAGGCCGGGGTGACGACGAAGCGGCGGCGCTGCGAGTACTGCCGCCGCCTGCTGCCGAAAGACGCGTCGCCGCGGCGACGGTTCTGCGGGCCAAACTGTGTCGCTGGCGCCTACCGGATGCGCCGGCGGCGCGAGCGCGCGCACATGCTGATGACCACGATCGTCGACGACACGGCGCTGGAGTTCCTGTACTCCGACGAGGGGTACCACTCCCGGCTGCTGGCCTGGCAGAGGTGCGGCGGGCCGACGTGCCGGGTGTTGCTGTGGGCCGGAGTGCGGCGGCGGAGCAACTCGCGGTACTGCAGCGCGAAGTGCCGCCAGGCCGCGTACCGGAAGCGGCAGCGTGCCCGGGCCGACCATGACGCCGCACCGTAACGATTTCCCCCTAACAGGCCCCACTTGTGACGGCACCACGTCATGGTCGCGACCGCGCCGAGGCTGTAGGCGGCCGCGGGAGCGCCGAACTCGGCGCCCGCCTTCCGGAGGGGCGTGCGCCGGATGATCGTCCGCCACGCGCCCGTGCAGCCCGGTTTCCTGGCCGTACGGCGTCGACCGCCGGGTGCACCATCCGCACCACCGGCCACATGATCCAGCGGGCCAGGCGCCAGGAAAGCCCCAGGAAGGGGGCTGTACGGCCCGGAGAGCGCCGATCATGCGACGGGGGCCCCGTTCCACCCCGAGCCCACGAAAGGCCGTCAGACGGCGATCTACGGACGCGCCGCCCTGCTCTTCCAGTCGCCGCGCGAAGCGCGTCTGTTGTGCCATCGGTGGAGTCGGGGCGCCCGTGGCGCCCCGGCGGAGCCGATTGGCTGTGTTGAGTCGTCCCGGAGGGACGTCCCATTTATGTGTTGACCTGCACGTACGGCGTAGGCCAGCCACCCACGGCGCGGGCCCCGTCATCACCTCAGCCACGACGATGCGGTCAGCTTCGCGCGGGCCTTCACCCGAACGGGTGACGGGGCCCGCGCCCCTCTCCTCTAACCCCTAACAGGCCCTTGCGCCCGCGAAGCGGGCTGGCGCCTCGCTCCGCTGTTCGGTTGTCTGCGGCCGCGCCGTGGTTACGGTCCCGACCTGCGCTTTCAACGTGAGGGGGGTCGCCTCGGAAAAGGGCGGTGGGTCCAGTACCGGGAGTACTGGACCCACCGGAGACGGACGCGCAAGGGCCTGTTAGGGGAAACCACCTGATGCGCTCCCCAACTCAGGGAGCTGGTGCCCACCCAGGCCGGGCCCGCCGCGGTGCTGTTCCCGGACCACCGGCCCGTCGCCCTGCCTGTCTTCCCCGACCGAGGCAATCTCTTCGGCGCTTGCGCCGGCGGACGCGGCGAAGCCGCCTCGCGAGCTCGCGCGCGCTACTACCGGTAGATAGCCCTCCGGGCGTCAGCGGCGCTACGCGCCGAAGGCGCTGTCTCTGGTTCGGTACTTCGTCTAGTTGAGGATCTTCGTCTAGTTAACGCGATACGGAAAACCGCACCACCGGAGATACGCAAAACCGTACCGCCGGAGGTACGGAAAACCGTATCTCCGGGCTGACCTGCGAAAACGCTTCAATTAAGGCCCCGGAGGGGGTTCCGGAGAGGGCCTGTGGATCTTCGAGTTAAGGGCACCAGGGCCCGCCGCCGGAGCCTTCCAGGACGCCCGCCCCGCGCACCCCGTGCACCGTTAACTCGAACGTTTCCCCAGGTCAGACGCCGAGTGCGGCACAACCGCCCGGCGGCCGCGCGAGCCGGGCCGGTCTCGGGTCGGCAGCCGCGAGCCGTTAACTGAAGCGTTCGCGCAGCTCAGCGGGCATATGTGGCGCTCGGCGGGCGGACATGCCGAAGCGCCGCAACCCGGTCCGGGCTGCGGCTGAGCGACAGCTGGAGAGGGCGTGAGGGCCCCGGCCTACAGGGTGTAGAGCTCCCAGCGGATCAGGCGTTCCACGCCCGCGCGCAGGTCCTCGGCGGTGGACCCCGGGATGGGGCCGGTCCCGCCGTCGACGAGCTCCTGGACGACGGCGTCGACGGTGACGTCGCCCTCCAGGACGTCCCGGTGCTGGTCGAGCTTCACGTACAGGCCGAGGTCGGCGAGCGAGAGGCCCGCCGACAGGATCTCGGGTGACACTCCGACCGCCCGTGAGCGTCCGTGCTGGATCGGCTCCTCACGCCTGCGCGTACTGCGCGAGTTCGGGGTGCTGGCGCAGCAACTCCTCGCGGATCCGCTGACTCTCGGCAGCGTCAGCGTCCCGCTGACGCTCATGTTCGGCGGCGGCGGCCCGCTCCTCGGCGGCCCGCTCCTCGCGCTCCTGCTGCTCGGCGTACGCCTCCTCCAGCAGCTCCTGCCACTGGACGTCAGCGCGGCGCTGACGCTCGGCGTCTTCGGCCGCGAACTTGGCGGCGAGACGCTCGGTCGCCGCCTTCATCTCCTCGCGGCAGGTGAGGCACAGGCCGTCCGCCGGGCGCTCGCCCTTGCCCGGCTTCTCGCAGTCCGGCCCCTCGCACGTCCACCACTCCGGCGCCGGCCCCCGGTCCTTGCGCTGGTCGGGCACCCGGCCCGCGCGGTGGTCGGCCTTGCGGTCGATGCGCCGCTGCTCGCACTTCGGGCAGGCGTCGTTGAGGTGGAGTGTGATGCCGTCCTCGCACATCGGGTCCGGGCAGTCGGTCGACGGGCGGACCAGGCCGACCGCGACGCCGACCGGCGAGCCGATGCCCTTGCCGCCGGGCAGCAGCGCGTCCGCGTAGCCGTGCAGAGACCACCGCCGCTGGACCCGCTCCACCAGCTGCTCCGCCGAGCGCCCGAAGGACATCGCCTCGAGGACCGCGTCACGGATGACGTCCGGGCGGTACTTCGGCAGCAGCGCGACGAGCTCGGCGGGCCAGGCCGCCTCCACCGTCGCCACCGCGGCCGCCTGCTCCCGAGTCATCCGGACCCCCGCCTTGCCCGCCTTCTTCGCGGGCGCCTTCTTCCGCTGCGGCTTCGCGCCGGCGGGCGCGGCGGAACCGCCCGGCTCACCGTGACCCTGCCCGGCCGGAGCGGCCTCACCGCTCTTGCCGTGCTCCGGGGACGGCGCGGGCGCATCCTGGCCCTGGCCCGCCGAACCGCGCGGCGTGCGGGCCTTGACCGCCGCCTTCTCAGCCGCGGCCGCCGCCTTCTGCTCGGCAGCCCGTGCCGCCTTCCGCTCCGCCTTCTCGGCGGCGTAGAACTCCTTCAGCGAGGCCCAGCCCTTCCAGTGGGCCGGAGGCTCCTCGTGAACGGTGTAGACGTTGCGGCGACGGCTGTTGTTGTGGCCGTACCGCTTCTCCTCCACCTCCACCAGCTCCAGCTTCACCAGCAGCTTGACCAGGGGCGGGACGGATGCCTTACGGCTGTAGCCCATCAGCTTGGCCAGCGTCTTCTGGTGCGGCCACACCAGCTGGTCGTCCCGCTCGGAGCTCACGTGCGCGAGCATCAGGCAGTACAGCCGGAACGCCGGGTGAGACAGCTCCGTCATCAGCAGGACCCACTGCGGGGTCATCGCGAACGGGAAGCGCGAGCGCCGGCCCCGGCGGAATTCCACCGGCGGGCCGTCGAGCTCGTCCAGGTCGTCGTCGGTAGGGTCGTCGACAGTCTCTTCGGCATCCTCCGGGACGCCGTCTGCCCACATCTCGTTCTCGTCGTGGAAGTCGCTCACAGCGCACCCCCCGCGAGGACCGGGGTGCGGCCCGCGAAGGCGGGCTCGTGAAACAGGGGCATGTTGGTCATGAGCTGGGTGTACTCGCCAAAGCGGACACCCCCGCGAGCGCGGACTTTGGTCCCGGCCGGGGTGGGGAATCCCACGGAGAAACGTCGGCCGAACCGGTCAAAACGCGCCGTAGTGACCTTGACGGATGAAGCGTCGGACTGGTTAGCCCCGACGGTCTTGCGTACGCTCATAGAGAGCGGCCTCCACCTTCACTGGAGAGCTTCGACAGGTCGGGGGTGAGAGCCCGGCCCGTCCGTACAGGGCCCCGTCGGGAGACGGGGCTTCTTGCGTTCCGCAGCCAGTGAGAGTGGATAGCTACGACACGCGCTCGAACATCTTCCTCTTCCTACACGCCAGCCCAACGGGTGGACACGGGATTTCGTTGCGAAGGCACCGATCTCCCGTCAGGCGGGAAGGAACTTCCCTGCGCTGCCCGTCACATGGGACGCCCTCGCAGTTCTCGCAGGTGGGCGAGGAAAGCCTGCGCCTCCCCGTCCTTGGCGTACCGCTCGTGCAGGACGCCGCCGAGATCGCTGGCGACCATTGCGAGCGAGGGCACCGACCGCCGGTTACTGCCGAGCGCCTGCTGCCCGTACGACAGCGCCGTCTCGAGGTCGCCGTCGCGGGCTGCCGCCACGGCGAGCGTCACCCGGGCCTCGGAGATGCGCATCGGCGCCTTCTCCGAGCCGTCGAAATCGGTGGAGGCCCGGATCACCTCGCCCGCGATCTGAGTGGCGAGCCCGTCCTCGGCGACGCGCCGGTAGCAGTCCATCCGGTAGAAATCGAACTTCGCTGGGTCGACCTGGAAGTGGTTCGCGATGTTCTCCGGGTACGGCAGCGACTCCAGCAGCTGGCGGCCCGTGTCGAGGGCCACCTCCGTCTGCTGACGGTCGCCGATCCTGGCCCACGCCTTGGCCTTCTGCGCGTACAGCTGCACGGCGACGCTCTCCTTCGGAGCGGCGGCGATCCCTGCGTCGGCGGCCGCGATGACGCCCCGATAGTCCCCGGCGGTCAGGGCGAACCATGCCTTCATCTCGTGAGCCCAGCCCACGATGCTCGGGTCGCCGGCCTCGCTGCCGAGGTCCAGCGCCGCCCGCCGCGTCGCCTCGGCGGCCCCGCCGATCCCGGAGTCGTACTCGACACAGCCGACCAGGAGAGCGAGCTGCCCGGCGAGCGCGATGACGTCACGGTGCTGGCTGAGCGTGAGCCGTTGGTGCTGCAGGTTCGCCACCCGGCCCAACCACGCCCTGCCTTCGGTGAGCAGCTGCTCGGCGGGTGCGTGCGCGTACTCCGTGCACAGCCGGTCGGTGGTGATCCGCAGGGCGTCGAGCGTGGCGGTGTCCACGTCGCTGGCCCGCAGCCGGGAGACGATGTCGACGGTGTCCATGCCGCTCACGGCCTGGATCTCCGCCCGTCCGTCCCGACTGCCGGTCACCGGGAAGAAGGCGTACGTGGTCGTCCCGAACGTGGCCGCGATCGCAGGCGCGTACTTGCGGGGGAAGTTCTCCCCGGTCTCCCACCGCTTCCACTGCCGCACCATGTCGTGCTCGGCGGGGGCGTCGGCGTCCAGCCGCGGCATCAGCGCGCGGACGGCCTGAGCCTGGCTCCAGCCGCGTGCTTCTCGCTCCGCCACCATGCGGCGAGCCCAGTCCGGACGTTCGTCGGACATCGAGGTCCCCTCTCCTCCCCTACGGAACCCGCAACGAATGCGGTCCGGCCTGGAGGTGCCCAGCGTCCAGCAGCGGGTCCTGACCGCGAGTCTGGCACGCGCGCACCGGCCGGAGGTGGTGACAAATGGTGGGGACATTTCAATGTCACCAGCGTTCGTCACTTTCGGCACTTCACGCTCCAGAGCACCGTGTGCAGCCAACCGGCAGCTTTGGGAGGCGCGTTGTGGAGCACGATTCGCGATCATGCGGAGTCCTCGATCACAGGGATGAGACTCCCGGCGTAGATGACGTGCGGTTCGTCGGTGGCGGGCGGCTCGAATCGGGCGCCGTGCCGCAGCAGGTCCTCCTGGCTGAAGTACATGGCGTTCGGGTCGTCGAAGGTGGACGCGTTGCGTTCCTTGATCCGCTCCCACAGCTCGTCGTGGCTGGCGGGCAGGTACACCAGCGTCACGGCGGCTCCGACGTCCTCGCCGACCTCGCGCCACTCCTGGCGTTCGTCGCGCGTCCAGAGCCCGTGGTCCAGGACGACGTCGCGGCCGGCGGCCAGCGCGGTGCGCACCTCGGCGGCGACCTCGGTGAGGATCGGGCGCTCCCGGATCTTGTAGGAGCCGCGGGGGAAGTCCCGCCCGTAGTGGCCGTGCTGCTCGAAGACCCGCTCGTCGGGGCAGGCCCGCAGGAACCCCTGGGCTTCAAGCTCGCGAGCGACCGTGGTCTTCCCCGAGCCGGGGAGGCCGGCCATCAGGATGAGCCGGGCTGGGCCGGACCGTCCCGCCAGTGTCCGCATGATGCGCGTGATCTCCGTCTGTTCGGCCGGGGCCAGTTCGCCACGGCGCTGTGTCTGGAGGAGAGCACCCAGGCGCTCCTCAATGACGTGCATGAGGGTGTCGTCCGCCAACGCGAGCGTCATCCGGTGCTCTCCTCCTTAGTCCAGCGGCGGTCGGGCCCCCCGACGTCTACGCCGTACTCGATGACGACGCCGCCGCTGTCGATCACCTGGACCGTCAGCACGATGACGGCGGCCCGGGTGTCCTGCGGGATCTCCAGGGGTTCTGCGTCGGCAGGGGTGGTGATCCGGGCCCACATGGCGCTGACGCGCCGGGCGACCGGGCGTCCGGTGTGGCGTGTGATCGCGTCGATCGACGTCCCGCTCGCCAGCCGCCTGCCCATGAGCAGCTCCGGCAGCTCGTCGGCAAAGGCGGCCGGGATCCACGAGGTCGAGTGGGAGATGACCGCGTTGGTGTGCTCATCGCGGTACGTACGGGAGCGCCGGAGCACCTTCTCCCCCGCCGCGATCCCCAGCGCCTCCGCCACGTCCTCCGGCGCGGCCACGATCCCGGCCATGTGGGAGTCGGAGCGCTCACCAGCCCGCCACGAAGATCCAGTCAGCTTGCTGCGCTCGTCGCGTTCGGCCCCGGTCGCCAGGGACAGACGCTCGCGCACGACAGTGCCGTGGCCGCGTGACGACGTGACCAGGCCGTCCGCCTCCAGAGCCTTGTACGCCTGGTGGACGGTGGTCTTCGCCCACCCCTTCTCCTTCGCCAGGTCCTCGATCTTGGGCAGGCGGTCGCCCGGCGTGTACTTCCCGCTCTTGATCTGCGCGGCGAGCGCGTCCGCGAGCTCTCTCCACTTGGGCGGCATTCCGCTGCTCTCCTCTGTCTCGGGCGACCCCAGTGAACCACAGTCATGGGACTAGATCACGTCGCCGCGCAATAACAGTATTGCGTCGGCGAAGGTGATTGACAGGGGTCCGCAATACTGGGAATGTCGTTCCCGCAAGGCAACGCCGAGTGGGGCAGCTCACGAAGCGTCGCGGCACAGCTATGTCCAAAACGGCCGCAACTACGGGCTGGTAACCACCGCGCGACACGTCGCGGCAGGACACCCGGGCGGTACCGCAAGTTCCTTGAAAACCGAATAGGTCCCGCCGAGAGCCCCACCGAAGGAGGTGATGGGGGCGAGGCGGAGCACGACCCAAAGGACGGGGCTCGAGTGGGCCTCTGCGGAGGTGGGGTGCGAATCCCTTCCCGTCCACGCACCAACTGCCATGCCCGAGCATGACGCGGCTCCCCGGCCGGCCTGCAAGCAAGACCGGGGAGCCGCACGGGCCGTCCATCCACGTGAGAGGAACCCGACCCGTGAACATCATCGTCGCAGGACAGCGCATCGTGAGCGAGACCGAGTTCGCCGAGGCCGCGATGGGCTTCGACGGATTCACCCCGACCGAGGCCGACCTCAAGGACTTCGCCGAGTTCGTCGCCGAGGGCTACGGCCCCGACGACCGGCGCAACGAGGTCGACGCCGCGAACGACTTCTACTTCCGCCGCCGCAAGCCGGTCGCCCGCCGTCGCCGCAAGGCCCAGGGCGGCTCCGCCAACGTCGTCCCGATGCCGCGCATCGGCGCCGGCCTCGCCGAGGACCGGAAGGGGCGGGCGGCATGAGGACCCCCTTCGGAACGTGGATCTACCTGCTGCTCGTGATCTGCGGCGGCGCCTGGGTGCTGGGACTCCACACCGCCTGGTGGCAGCGTGGCCTGGCCGTGACCGCCGTCATCGGACTGTCCGCCGCCGACGCCGCGCACACCGCGATCGTCTCCGAGCTGCGCGAGCGCGCCGCCCACGGACTCGACTCCCTGTCGACGTGGATCCGGGGCCCGCTGGCCATAGCGGGCGGCGCCTGGATCGCGGGCCTGAACCTCCCGGCCACCGGCCGCGTCACCCTCGCGGCCGCCGTCCTCGCGGTGCTCCTCTTCGAGCGGTCGATGACCACCGCCGCGCCGGTCGCCCGGGGCGCGCGGTGAACGCCGGGCAGCGGCTGGTCCGCTGGCTCACGACGTTCGTCGTCGACGTCGACGGCATCCGCCTGATGATCCACGAGCCCAAGCAGTGGCTCCTGACCCGCGCCCACCACGCGTGGATCGGCCCCGCGCCGCTGGCGCTGGTCGCGGGCGGCACGTACTTCGGCTGGTACAGCCCGTACTGGCTCTGGACGTTCGCCGTGATCTACGGCATCACCAGCTTCGGCACCGACCTGGTCGGCAACGGCGCCCACGCGCTGTGGCAGCGCGGCCGGATCTGGCAGGACACGATCTGCCCCTGCTGCGACGAACACGGCGGCGGCGGGTGGTTCGAGATCCCCGACCTCTCCCCCGACGGCCCGGAGGACCACGGGCGTACGCCCGATGAGGCGCCCCGGCCGTCCCTGATCACCATCACGACCCCCCGCGAGCGTTCGGCCCAGGCCGCGTACGCCGCGCTGAACCTGGAGGGCCTGCGATGAGCGAGGCAACCACCTACCGCGGCCGCGAGCAGATGGACGCGGTCAAGGCACGCGCGGCACAGGCCGAGGCTGCCGCGAGCTCCCGGCGTACGAACGCGCTGACCTCGATCGAGATCGAGGAGGCGCGCGAGAAGGCCGCCGAGCGCAAGGACCTGCGCAAGGCGTCGGCGAAGACCAAGAAGCTGGAAGAGAAGGCGAAGCGGCGCGAGAAGGCGGCCCTCGCCCGCAAGGCCCGCAACGAGCGGCTCGCCGCGACGATCGGGCAGCCGCTGCCGTGGGTCCTGGTCGTCGTCGCCGCCTCGGTCGCCACGGCCTGGCCCGGCCAGTTCCACTCCATGACCTCGCTCGGCATGGCCGTCTTCGCGGCGCTGCTCGTGCCCGTCTTCATCGAGGGCGCGACGTGGTCGATGGCGTGGATGACGCGGTGGGCGGTCATGAACGACAAGCCCGCCGGGGTCTACCGGGCCTTCACCTGGGTGTTCGCGTTCACCGCCGCGACGCTCAACTTCTGGGAGCACAAGAGCGATCCGACGCTCGCCGTGACGTACGCGCTGTCCTCGCTGATCGGCGTGATCGTCTGGGAGATCTACATGCACTCCCAGCAGCACGCGGCCGGCGGCCGCAGCGTCGAGGACATCAAGCTCGCGCTCAAGCGCCGGATGCGGCACCCGAGGGTCTCGCGTCGGGCGTCGTGGCTGCGGACGGCGACGATCCCGGCGATGAACGAGACCGACGCGTGGAACATCGCGTGGCGGCAGATCCGGGGCACCGAGCCGGGGCTGACGAAGCGGACGCTCAAGCGGCATAACAAGCTCGCGGGCAAGATCGCCGAGCACGCCGAGAAGGCGTGCGAGCCGCGCCTGTCCGCGTCGCTGGATCTGTTCGCGGCGCCGCTTGAGCCGGTCCGCGAGGTCGGCCCCGCACAGGCGTGGGCGATCGACCCGAAGGCCATCGAGCGGATCCTCACGGACCCCGCGCTTGCGGCCCGCACGGCTCGCACGGAGGCTTCCGCGAAGGCGATCGATTCGGCTAGCGGCAATGCCGCCGAAACGCTCGCGCAGGGCCCGCAGGAGGCTCGCACGCGCGCGGCGAAGTCGCAGGTCACGCCCAACAACCCCCCGGCCGCGCGAGGCCGGGAGAAGGGTGTCCAGGAGGGTTCCGCGAAGCAGGCCCGCGCGGCCCGCGCGCTCGCGGCGGAGACCGCTCGCGCGGCCACCCCGGAGCAGGCCGAAGAGGCGAAGCGCGCGGCCCGCGAGTTCGTGCTGGAGCGGCTGCGTGCGGACAAGGAAGTCCACTGGCGCGACGTCCAGCGGTACTTCGAGAAGGAGATCCCCGAGCAGCAGATGCGGATGCAGCGCGGGGAGACCTGGTGCCGTACGCGCATCAAGGAAGCCGAGGGCGAGCTCGGCGGTGACAAGCCGCTGCAGCTGGTCGGCTGATGGGCGCGGTCCGCAAGTTCTGGGACCCCGAGGGCGAGCGCTTCGGCCTCCCCACGTGGCCCTGGAAGTGGGCGCCCGCGCACTACAAAACGCGTGACCAACTGGTCGCGATGGGGCTGCGGCCCCACCAGCCGATCGCCGCACAGGTGATGTGGCACAGCAAGCGCGGCGTGCGCCGCGCGTACCTGTACGACGTCGCCCTGGCGGGTCCGCCCAAGAAGCGCTCTCCCGGTCAGATCGCCTCGCTGGAGGCGGCCCGCCGGAAGCGCCGCACCTGCCCGACCTGCGGCGAGGTGCGCGAGTACACCCTGTCGACCGCGCTCAAGGAGTGCACGACGTGCGCGGACGGCCTCGAGGCCGCCGCCTGAACCATCCGAACCGCGGGCTCCCGGCACTCACTGCCAGGCGGGGGCCGGGAGCCCGCACCCAGCCGTACGGCACCGACCACGACTTCTTCCGCGCGGACCCCGGCACTCACTGCCAGGCGGGGACCGGGGCCCGCGCTCACCTCACCAGGAGGCATCACCAGCATGACTGAGATCGACGAGCGCCCGGCCGCGACCGGCCAGCCCCGCAACACGGTGATTGACGCCGCCGAGCTGGTGGTGTCCACCCAGTTCGGCTCCACTTCGATGCTGCAGCGCAAACTGCGCGTTGGGTTCGCCGAGGCGGGCGCGCTGATGGAGGCGCTGTTCCGGCTGAACATCGTCGGCCCCGCCGACGGCTCCAAGGCCCGCGAGGTCCTCGTGAAGACGTGGGACCTGCCCGACCTCCTCGAGGAGCTGAAGGCCAACCCGCCGGCCCCGGTCGGCGGCGACAAGGTCGTCACCCTCGCCGACTACCGCGCCACCGAGGACCCGACCGCGCCCATCCCGTCCGCGACGATCCCGCTGGTCGACTTCACCAAGACCGACCCCGACGACCTGGTCGTCGAGGTCTACGACCAGGAGGACGAAGAGGACCTGGTCGACGAGGACGACGACGATGAGGTCCTGGTCGACGACGACCCGGTGCCGGCCGCGGCGGAGAAGGCAGCGGAGGACTGGGAGCCGAACTTCCGGGAGCGGCTGCGCGAACTGCCGCAGATCCCCGCCACGTTCCACTCCAAGGCGGCGTTCGGCCAGGCCGTACGCGACCTCTGCAACGACATCAAGCACGGCGCTTTCCACGTGGTCACGCACTCGCCGAAGTACGCCGGGCGGGAGGTCAAGCGGGCGGCGAAGTTCTACACCCGCAGCGCGGGCACCACCGCGCAGTGGATCTACGCCCGGGAACACAAGCTCCTGGTCCAGCAGGCGTGGGCGGCCAAGCAGAAGAACGCCGCGCTGATCATGTCGACGACCAAGGCCATGTACAAGGAGCGCACCCGCCGCACGGTGCGGGCTGCGGGCCTGGCCCTGGCGGCCGCGGTCGTGACCGCGATCGAGTTCGGCGCGATCTGGTACCTCAGCCCGGACTGGATGCGTCCCTTCGCCTGGGGTCCGGGCCTGGCCGTGGTGACCACGCTGGTCGGCATCGGCGCGGTCGCCGAGCGCATCCACAGTCGGGTCACGCCGGTCGAGGGCGAGGCGTACGAGGCGGAGGCTGCCGACGACGACCCGTTCCCGATCGCGGATGCACGCTCGCGCGCCGAGGCCGTCGACTGCGTGCGCCGCACGCTGGCCGCCAACGGCATCAACGTGGGCGCGGTCGTCCGGCCCCACCGCCACCGCTGGGGTTGGGAGATCACGGTCCGGCAGAAGTCGGGCACGCCCGCCGAGCTCGTCACCAAGGCCGGCGCGATGGAGACCCAGTTCGGCCTCGGCGTCGACCGGCTCCTGGTCCAGCCGCACAAGGCGGTCCGCTCCGACTCCACCCTGCGCCTGGTGCAGAAGAACCCGTTCGCGGGGATGGGCGAGCTGGAGAAGGTGAAGCCCGGCTCGCTGACTATCACCGAGCCGCTGCTGATCGCCCGCCGCATGGACGCCATGCCGTTCCTGCTGCCCGCGCTCGGCAGCCACGTCCTGGTCGTCGGCGGGCCCGGTTCGGGCAAGTCGATGCTGCTGCGGGCGATCGCTTCCCGGGTCGCCGACTGCTACGACGCGCAGCTGTGGGACGTCGACCCGGTCGGCCCCGGCCTGGACGCGCTCGGTCCTGCGGTTGCCCGCAAGGCCCGCAGCATGGAGCAGATCGAGAAGCTGCTCGAAGACGCGCTGAATATCGCCCGGGTCCGCGCGACGAACGTCCTGGCCTGGGGGCACGGCGACAACTGGCGGCCCTCCGCCAAGGAGCCCGCCCTGGTCGTGATGCTGGACGAATACAAGTCCCTTTCGGATTACGCGAAGGAACTGGTCGTCGAGATTTTCGGCGTCGGCCGCAAATCCCGCGTCACCGTCATCATCGGCTCGCTGTACGGCACTGCCGATGCAATCGGTGAGGCCGTCGCGACGGCGGTCGCGGTCCGCATCATGCTCCCCTGCCGCAGCCAGGACATTCAGCTGGTATTCGGCACCGGCGCGGGCGCCGAGGGCTGGCGCCCGGACCGGCTGCACCCGCTGGTGGAGGGCGAGGACCCCGATGAGTCCGATGTCGGCTGCTGCTACATCCGCGGCGGCGGCTCGAAGGAGCCGCTGATCTACCGCTCCTATCCGCTGGACCCGAAAGCGGCCTACGCCCGCGGCGTGGCCCGTGCCGAGGTCGGGCTTCCCCAGTTGGACCGCCGCTCGCTCACCGCGGCCGGGGTCAAGGCCCCGGAGCTGCCGAAGGTCAGCGAGGCGGCGGCCCCGGAGGAGACCGAGCCGGAGGCCCTGTCGCTGGACGACCCGGCGCTGGAGCTGCTGATGGACGCGCTGGACGGCGTCGACGCGGTCGGCGCGGTCAACCGCGACGGCAACGGTCGGGGCCACCTGGACACCCTCGCCGCCTGGCTGGCGGCGGAGTACCCGGACGCGTACGGCGACTGGGACCAGGCCCGCCTGTCCAAGGAGCTCAAGGCGGCCGGCGCCAAGGTGCACGGCTCCATCCGCGTCGGCTCCGAGGGGCCGCGCACCGGCATCAAGGGCGAGGAGATCGCCGAGCTGATCAAGGAGGCGCAGGACGCCGCCGATGCAGCCGACGAGGGCGAGAGCTCCGAGTCCTGACTGTAGAACCGCAGGTCAGCGGCCTCTACCTACCTCTCTACACCCCGCTCTCACCCTCGCGCCTGCTCTACGTAGAGCAGGCGAGAGAGCCCCGGAGAGACCCCCGTAGAGGCCGCTGACCTGCACAAACACCGCTGTAGCGCGGTTGTAGAGCGTCCGAGAGGCCCGAAAGGCCCGGAATGCTCCCCAACTCTTTTTGATCTTGAAGGAGGTCCCGTGATGGGCGACGCAGCTACCGCCCGAGCCCGTACGGCCCCCGCCGCGAAGAAGACGGCGGCCAAGAAGACGGCGGCACCCCGGACCGCCGCGAAGAAGGCGGTCCCGGCCGCCAGGGCGCCCCGGAAGGCGGCGGCCCGCAAGACGACCGCCGCCAGGCCGGCCCCGACCGAGCCGACCGCGCTCGCCGAGGCGATCGCCGCCCGCCAGGCCCAGCCCGGCTTCGACGCCGAGCAGCTGCTCGCCAACTCCACCCAGGCGCCGCCGAAGAAGGCGGCGCCGCGCAAGGCGGCGGCCCGGAAGACCACCGCCGCGAAGAAGGCCACCGCCGCCCCGGCCGTGAAGAAGACGCCCGCCAAGAAGGCGGTGCCGAGGAAGAAGGCGGCGAAGAAGCCGGTCCGCGCCTCGGCGGCGAAGGCCGGCACCAGCCGGGCGAAGAAGGTCACCCGGACCGTGAAGTACGCCAGGAAGCACCCGTTCACCGCTTCCCTCGCCGTGCTCCTGGTCGTCACCACCGTCACCTGGCGCGTCGTGAAGGGCGGCGGCCGTCTGCTCAAGTCCGGCGTCACCAAGGCGTGGGCCAAGGGCGAGGACGACCGCCTCAACCGCCGCGCGGCGAAGAAGGCCGCCGACGCCACCGCCGCCGGTCACAAGGGCTGCCCGGCCTGCAAGGGCACCGGCGTCCTGCCCAAGCACAACGCCGACGGCACATGGGCCGGTTCGGTCCGCTGCACCAAGTCCGCCGCCCGCCGCGTCGCTGCCCGCCGCAGCGCCTGACCAGGGAGGGCGCGATGCAGGAATGGACCACTGACACCCCTTGGGGCGTCATCACCCCGTACTGGCTGCTCGTTGAGGGCAAATGGCGCCTGGCAGACGTCATCGGCCCCTGGTTCGGCGAGTACGTGACCTGCCCGTTCTGCGAGAACCAGAAGGGGCTCGTCTTCGAGACGGACTCCAGTCGGCTCGGCGAGATGTGCGACATCACCTGCCCCCGGCCGTGCGGGAAGAAGTTCCAGATCCTGGAGATCACCGGCTACGACCTGCAGCAGCGCCTGGCCTTCCTCGCGGGTGAGGAGACCGACCCGGCCTGGGAGGCGAAGATCCACGCCGAGGACCCCCACCGGACCAGCGGCCCGCAGCCGCCAGGAGCTGACGACGACGCCGACGAACCGGAGCCCGCCCCGGCCGCCGCCAGCGAGGCCGCCCCGCGGTTGCGGACCGCCGGCCGACGCGAGAACCACGGCGTAGTCGTCGGCCGGGGCGAGAAGGTCACCGGCCCGGTGCAGGCCAACGCCGGAAGCACCACCGGCGCCCGGCGGCCCGCCCCGAAGTCGTCGCCCCGGGAGACCCGGCGGGCCGTCGACGAGGCGACCCGCCCCGCGCCCGGCACCCGCGTCTACCGCAATGACGGCATCGTCAACACCGGCGTCCTGGTCGTCGGCGACAACAACCGCCAGATCAACGTCCGCGCCGACGGCAAGGGCGGCGGCCAGGTCACCGTCGACGGCCAGCCGGTCACCTCCAGCGGCCGCGTCCCCCGCAAGGTCGCCGCCCGAGCCGAGCGCGCCGTCCGCGACGCCGCCCGCCAGGCCGGAGGGCAGGGCGCCGGCCCCGGCGAGGTCCGCATCCACGGCGAGAACAACAGCGTCGTCACCACGACCACCAGCGGTGACCAGGTCCAGGTCACGCGCACCAGCAGAAGGAAGAAGGAGGACTGACCGTGCTCACCGTCTCCGCTGTCGTGGTCTTCGTGCTCGCCGAGGTCGGGCTGATCTGGAAGGGCGGCCTGAAGTTCTGGCACGCCGCCGTCTGCAACATCGCCGCCCTCTACATCGCCGCCACGTCCATGGGGCCCTCGCTGTACGGCGGACTGGAGAGCGCCGCGCAGATGCTCGCCGAGATCCGTTTCTGACGTCAGATAAGCGAGCTAGAACACTCTCTTTTCTGCTAGCGGAAAAGCTCTCTTTCACGCTCTCTGTTCAGATCTCCATCACGAGATCTGAACAGAGAGCGCAACGGAAGACGATGCAGCTATCTAGCCGATAGTGATTTAGAACGCGTGAATGCTCGCCTCTCCCTTCTGTCAGCGATCCGCTGACAGCCGCGTTTCCCGCTCAGTCCCTGCCCCCGTGCCACGCAACGGAAGGAGACCCCCTTCGTGGGCGTCAAGTACGTGATAGTCGAGCCCGATCCGCCCGGCTGGTGGGCCCGCAACAAGCTCAAGACCGTCGTGGTCCTGGCCGTGGTCGCCGTGGCCTACCTCAACGGCCGTGAGAACGGATCCGCCAACGGCCCGCAGCCACGGCCCACCCCATCGCCCTCGGCGAGCATCAGCCGCAGCGCGGCGCCGTAGCCCGGCCGATCCCGCCGGCCCCGGAGCGCCTCTCACCGTTCCGGGACCAGGCGGGGACGCCCGGTCACCCCGACCGGCCGCCCGCCGCTTGATGAAGGAGAGCACCGTGTCCGTCTCCGACTTCCTCGCCCGTCTGCAGGGCAAGCGGGCCGCATACGACACCACCGACGAGGTCGCCGAGCTCCTGGACGCGCAGTTCGAGCGCGTCCGCGACAGCCGCCTCCCGGTCCACCTGCAGCGCACCGCGCACCTCGAGGAGCGGCTCAGCTTCCAGCCCGGCCTGGTCGACGCCCGCGCCAGGACCGCCGACCTCGCGCTGTACGCCGAGGCGCTGATCACCGCCGCCCGTTCCGCCGGGCACGCCGACCTCGCCGAGCGCCTGGACGACGTCGCCGAGGCGCTGCACGGGGCCGTCTCCGAGCTCGCCGCCGCCACCCACGCAACCGTGCCCGTCCCGCAGGTTCCCCTCGCGTACGCGGCCTGACCTGCACCAACAAAAAAAGCATCCTCGAAAGATGCCGAACCCTTGAAACGCATCCTTCAAGGATGCATTATTGAGGTGCGGGGGGTCGCCCGGCCCCCGCACTCCCGACCAAGGAGCAACGCCTTGAGCACGCAGAAGATGCACACCGCCGCCGCCGGTCCGATCGAGCTGGACCTGTCGGTCTCCAACGGCGCGATCAACGTGCACGTCAACCCGAAGGCCGTCCACGCCACGGTCACGGTGCACACCGCCGCCACCGAGGGCCCGGTCGCCGACGCGGTCAACGACACGAAGTTCACCGAGAACGGCAACAAGCTCACCGTCTCCGTCCCCGACGACCTGGCGGGCGGCGGCTTCTCCAGCACCACGGTCCAGATCGGCGGGAGCACGTTCAGCTTCAACGGCGGGGTCGTCAACACCGGCAGCATGACCGGCGTGACGATCAGCGACGGGGACGTCTGGGTCGGCGGCCGCCAGGTCGTGGCCGGCGGACGGGTCGTCGCCGAGGCGGGCACCGCCGTGGGCGGCGGGACCGGCACGATCACGGTCGACGTCGTCCTGCCGTCCCGGTCCTCGCTGGCCGTCAGCACGAAGAACGCCGAGACGACCGTGCGCGGCGACCTGGAGGCGATCCGCTTCGACGCCCGCAACGGCTCGCTGCAGGCGACGAGCGCCAAGGTCCTGGAGGCAGAGACCCACAACGGCTCCGTCCTGGTCGACCGGGTCGACGACGAGCTGGAGGCGAGCACGCACAACGGCTCCATCACCATCGGCGCCTACAACGGCCGTCGCGGCTCCGCCCGCACGCACAACGGCGACGTGACGATCAGCGCCACCCCGGCGTCGTCCGGCAGGCTCGCCGCCCGCACCCACAACGGCAACATCCACGTGCGCGGCGCCTCCCACCTGGACCTGAAGACGTCCACGCACAACGGCCGCGTCTGGTAGTTCCGCCCCGGGGCGGCCGCCTTCTGGCTACCAACCTCACCGGCCGCCCCGGGCCTCCCAACCCGCTCCAAGAGGAGCAGGGGGCAGACACATCGTCCCTCAATCCCCGGATGGAGCACCCCATGACCCCGCGCCCCGACGAGCAGGCCCGTACCGAACTGCGCGACCTGGTCGCCAAGGCCGCCAAGCGCCGCGACGACGAACACGAGCGAGTCGAGACCGAGTTCTGGCAGGAGATCGACGCCCTGCAGCAGCGCTACCACGGCGCTCAGCAGGACATCGCCGACGCCCTGGACGTCAAGCGCAACCAGATCCTGCGGCAGACCAAGCGCTACCGGTCCACCGGTCAGCCCGCCGCCGACTGACCCCCCGGCCGCCGGTGCCGCCCCGCCGC
>Ga0307518_10000181_pt1 | contig 47832 bp, 55 predicted proteins | sample 25_EM_MG_FD_203889 | JGI IMG/M metagenome (GOLD analysis project Ga0307518, IMG submission 203889) | Populus trichocarpa ectomycorrhiza microbial communities from riparian zone in the Pacific Northwest, United States - 25_EM | ecosystem: Host-associated > Plants > Roots > Unclassified | place... | reverse complement strand
ACCCCCTGCTCACTGGGGACCTCGGGCAGTGCACAGAGCCCCACACTACCCCACTCACTAGAGTGAGGTGTGCGTAAGAGCATTTTTCCTCGGACCGAAGCCCAACCGGGTCTTTCGATATAGTGTATTATGTAGAGCTTGACTTGTCAGTGGCTACATAATGATATCACTTGTCCAAAAAAAAAAAAGAAAAACGCGGCGGGAAAAACAGGCAGCGCGGAAAATTAAATGTGCAGATTTTGCGTCATATATTTAAACTCCGCCCTGCCGCTTATTATCGGCATGGAATGCCGCTGGATAACAGTGTATTTACAGTAACAACTGATGCAAAAGTTTCCGAACGGACTCTACCTCGTAGTACAGAGATTTTTGGCCAGTTCTTCTTGAGCGACCCAAGAACAACCTCTAATCGAGAACGGACTACCGTGTGACTGAACCCTTCCGCCTTCCGTCACACAAGGTGACCACTATCATTTCCATTGACGTGTGACCTCATGATACCCTCAATGTCTGAGAACGAGACTAATAAAATTCCTCCAAACTGAGTCAGATCAACCTCGGGAGTACATGCCACTGTGGCAGTGGTCTATGACTCAACCAGGTGTGTCTCTGCGGGACATGCTAATCTCTCCACAACAGATTTGCGGATCTTGGGCGGAATAAGACTCCACTTGCTTCATGTACACAAGAATAACCAACTCGGCGAAACCTCGCAGTTGTGATGTTTTCTGATCGGCTGCTTTTCGATGAGAACAGACTTATAAAATGTGCCCGCCCATCGTAACAGACGCAGGTTCCACTCCCAGCTGACACTTCAAAATGATGCAGAGGGCTTCGTTGAACAGCGAAGGCAAGGAGAAACGCGATGTCGTCCATGACGAACATCCTGCCCTCCATCTTGCTGAGATGGAAGGCCGCGCCGGCTTTAGAGGTTTGTTCGACAACCTATTCGTGTAAGTTGGACTCGGTTTTTGCGATCTAGGGTGTTTCCCGTTAGCCTGCCTGACCAGTGCATTTGTTTTCGATGCAGACTCGGTGTCACATGCTTTGCGTCGCTAGGAGGCTTTGTGAGTACTTGTATGTTTTTCTCCAACGGTTGTCCGCTCACATGTGACGTATCTTAGCTCTTTGGTTATGATCAGGGCGTCGTAAGCAACGTCCTCGCCATCGAGTCCTTTGGCGCAGCATTCCCTAAAATCTACATGGATAGCACCCTCAAGGTCAGTTACTTCCGCGTCTAGTTGCTGCACAACCTGACTGAACATTCTCAAGGGTTGGTTCGTGTCGACCCTGCTACTGAGTTAGCTCACCCACTTCGCGCGCTGTATTCTACTAATCCAGTCTTCAGCTGCTTGGTTCGGCTCTCTTCTGAACGGTCCTATCTGTGATAGGGTATGTATACCTTAACTAGGCTCCCCCCTCAATTGATTTTAACGATTATTTCAGATTGGACGCAAGCGCAATATAATGGCAAATGTTGTAGTGTTCTTAATCGGTAGCGCTTTGCAGACTGGCGCAACTGTGGAAAGTTCGTTCTATTTTCTTTCCCATTAGCAAACATTGATGAAATAACAGATCATCTCTTCATCGGTCGAGCCATTGCTGGCCTCTCTGTAGGAGCCCTCACACATGTCGTTCCTATGTACCTGGCTGAAATCTCAAGTGTCAACATCCGGGGAGCTCTTGTTGCCTTGCAACAGCTCTCGATTACCTTTGGTGTAAGTTCTGGGTCGTGGTTCCTGTTTTTGGACTTTGACACATTTCTCCAATTCAGATTCTCGTGAGCTGTAAGTCTCTCGTGCTTTGAAGATTCCGGTTCCCATTCTGATTTTCATGCCAAATACTAATCAGACTGGATTGCATATGGCACATCACATATCGGTGGAACCCGCTGCGCACCAGATGTTCCGTATACAGGGCCCGTCTTGAACGGCAGTCCCACCTTCAATCCTTATACTGATGTTCCTGCCAGCGGCTGCACTGGTCAAACTGAAGCGTCATGGAGAGTTCCTGTCGGCGTCCAGATACTTCCAGCTTTGGTCTGTGGTCTCCCTCTCTGCAGTTTCTTTGTATTCACCGAATTGTCTAGTTCCTCGGGATCGGGATGGCATTCATGCCGTACTCTCCGCGTTGGTTGATGGAAAAAGGTCGTGAGGAGCAGGCTCTGCAGACGCTCTCGGCCCTCCGTCGCAAGCCCGTTGATGACCCCGCTGTCCATTACGAGTTCTTGGAAATCAAGGCAGAAATTCAGTATTCCCGTGAGATCGTGGACATTGCACATCCGAATGCGTCCAGGTTCCAACGTTTGATCAATAATTACATTACTCTCGTCGCGACGCGGCCCAAGTTCAAGCGGTTGGCCGTTGGGTGTCTAACGATGTTTTACCAACAATTTATGGTGCAGTCCTTTGATTATCCGCAGTCTCAGGATTTGACCGTCTGCTTATTAGGGTATCAATGTGAGAATGGTGTAGCTTGTGGCTGACTAATGTTGACCTTGAAGCTTCGCTAGGCCATCATCTATTATGCACCTACAAGTGAGCATTTTCAAGTCTATGTGTGATAGCAGACTAATCCGCTTAGTTTTTGGGCAGTTGGGACTCAATCCCAACACAACATCATTACTTGCAACTGGTGTTTACGGAATTATGAACGTATGTCCACTTTACCCTCATGTTCTAGCTGTAATATGACTATTTTTCAGTTCTTGAGTACTCTTCCTGCCGTAATGCTGCTCGATACCGTTGGCAGACGCCCACTCTTGATGTCTGGTGCCCTCGGTTGTTGCGTCGCGCTCCTCATTGTTGGCTCACTCGTCGCGGCCTTTGGTAATGACTGGCCAGCACACGCGGCGGCTGGTCACACTGCTATTGGTGGGTGTATTTGCAGGTCGTATGCTGTACATCATGATTTATTTTTACTAGCTTTCGTGTATATCTACGGCATTAACTTTGCATATTCGTGGGCACCTATCGGGTGGGGTATGAAAATACACTTGATCGTTACTCTGTGCATAGTTCTGATACTCTTTATGCAGTGCTTCCTAGCGAGGTCTTCCCTCTCCATCTCAGGTCCACTGGTATCTCAATTACGACATCGTGTACCTGGATGTCGAACTTGTATTTATTTTCTCTCATAACTTGACACAATCACTGACCCAGCCCACAGCGTCATTGGCTTGGTGACACCTCGGATGCTTGCGCACATTGGCCACGGCGGAACGTACTTTTTCTTCGCTGCATTCTCCATCCTGGCATTCTTCTCTGCACGTAAGTGATTCATCATGCAACCATGTCAGGTATCAGCAATCTAAACCAACCCTCAGTCCTTCTCTATCCCGAAACGAAAGGCAGGGTAAGCAACTCCTCGATTCGTTCCGATAGTTTAACTGACGTCGTCTTTTAGACACTCGAAGAGATGGACGCAGCCTTTGGCGACAACACGAGCGAGAAGGAGAAGCAACATCTGGAAGCAATCTGTCGTAATCTCGGCCTTCCATCCAAGGCACTACTTTCTACGTGAAGATGAGGCAGCGACGATGCCGCTGCGTATACCTTCACGATGTTCTCAGGGCTTCTGTATCACTATACCACGTTGTAAAATGCATCTTGAGACAATGACATCATGAGTCCGCAGATCTAAGTTGAATCGAAGTGCAGCGCTGTGTGATCTGATCTCTGCGTGATGGGCCTGCTTCAGGTCAGGCGTCATGTTCGCGGCAACATGTACTGGATTCTTGTCATATGCGATGCCAGCCGCTTTGTTTTCATGTTTCGCGAATGAGGGACCGCTTCTTGGGAGTTCACGATTCGGCACTGCGATCAATCGAACGGGCGGAGACTCGTCTGTTGTTGACGAGCATTCGTTCGATTTGCATTTCGTTATCTGCATGCGTCAAGTATCGCTTCTAGTTCTCGGATAATGCACAACTATGAGACTCAGATCAATTATGATTTCGTCTTATTCAAGTGCTTCAGGACCTAATATTGTCTACGATATCTAGGCTGTGTGAGATATGATCGCCAAACGTGTACCATATCATCCAACCAAGACTGTCGAGAAGCCCCTCTGCAGCCTCATGCCACTGCGTCTCGGCTACGCCGTACAATAGATCCAATGCACCGAGTCGAAGATCGTCCTCACGACATTCGGCCCCAGTCATTGTGCAGATCTGGAACGTTCCCCTGCTGCATGGCGTCATTTCGCACAGAAATGCAAATACCTACAACTTACCGCTATACCCTGCAGGGATATTTGCAATATTGCTACCCTCAACCGGATTTCCGTCATGGAACGAGGTTGAAAGTAGTGTTGAGTGATAAGAGTATTTGATTACTGCTTTGCTGAGAAGAAGACCTCAGATCTGATATCGTCGAATAGCGGGGACTAGCGATGCCGGCTCCGCCGGCAGATGTAAAATGCAAAAAGCAGCGTGAAGATCAAATGTGGCTTCACATTGACACCGAAAGGCCCTGGAGAAGAAGAGATTGGCGTCACACAAAGCATGGTTGCCTGACCATACCATCGTCAGTCTAACCGAAATACTATAGCGCTCCCAATATCCATTGGGTCAGGCTACATCCTAGGCGACTGAACGCAATATCAGCCAATGTCACCACAAGAAGAAAAGGAAAATACAGTCGCTCGGAGTCCCGGACTGTTGCCTTTAACTTGATAGCTATATCACTACTACGCACTCCCATTCATCAACCCTTCAAGTACGTCGTTATCTTTCACTATGGTCTCGCCCTTGACAAAGCCAAGACCACGAACACGGAGAAGAACGTGCGCGTAGACGGATTTGGGAAGGTCATCCAAGGTCAGCCGCCAAGTCCTCGCGAAGCATCGACGTCAACAATCGAATGGCGATAGGGCGACGAACAGCGGAAGTACGACAGGGTAGCACCGATTGGTACGCGACCATCGAATGTCAAAACTGAGAGCATATCTGATCGCGAGTTCGAATCCCCACTGATCCTCACTCGACTAGCTTTGGAGAATGATACCGATGGCGTCAAGCAGTCAAAGTCGCCCCGTACCGTGCGTTTCCTCACGAAACTCAAGCCCGTGGTGAAATCTAAATTGAAGCCCATTTCAGGCAGACCCTGATGCTTGTGACTTACGGTTTCGAACTTGTCCCGGAGCAAGCGAGTCATCCAAGCTACAGCGACTCAAGCCTCACGAAGCTCAGAACTAAGCCCGTCGCAACCCGGCCGGATGTGGAAGAAGACAAACGACGCCCCCAAATTGCTGGTTTGGGATTGCACGAGTACACTTGGCTACATCCAAACTCGAACCCTGTGGCAACTTTGCAGCTCGCGAATGCAGACCATCGACGTCCCTTGATCCCTCTTAGATGAGATGCATGGGCTCTGAATGGGAGATAGGACGAAGCTGGGTAAAAGTTGAACTGGAGGATGGATGAATGGGCTTTGAGGGTCCATATTGCGCAGATGATATTGCTTCAGAACGACGACGACGAATGATCTAAAAATGCTACCGCGTAAGACGGTCATCGAGAGATGCGGAAAGGACATGACGTTAGCGGGAGAAGACGATAGATGTCCCTGCTTGGGATAATCCAAGGAGGAAAGCGCGACGGGGGTACACAACTCACATCTTGTGAGTAGAAAGCCCACAGTTCCATAGCAGAACGCGTTTGAATGCTCACGCCCGACGATGTCACCAATCGAGTTACCAGCTTGGTTGGGATTCTGAGGCCCGTTACACGCCCAGAATCTAAGGCTCTCGCCAGAGTGACTTAAGACGAGGTGTTAGTCAATGTCAGCCATCCGTACAAATATAAAAGGCTGGTCAAACAGCTCGCGCTGCTCCATCCTTTCTTCTTCCTTCACCATATTGTCATCCGCGCCGACTGCAACTCTCTACACGTCTTCTATCCGTCAACATCTCTACTACTATCTATCCATATCCCTTTCTCGTAGGAGCTGCAAGAATCGTAGCAAACGCGATGGATCCCAACGAAGGCCGAGGACGACAGACATACAAATTTGCGGGGGAAAGCGATTGGGAAGCCTATGATCGACGACGCAGAGCAGCGACGCCTGTGCCAATCAAACCAGAAGACCAGGAGATGTTGAAGGACTTCGACTGGCCCGGCCCAAGTGTCTCGTCGCCCGATGGAAGCCACCGGGCTGTCAGTCAAAGGGAAGAGTCGGCGAATGCCGAAGCCGAGTCCACCACTACACCAGACGTTTTCGGGAACCTGCGCTGGAACGAACCATCTGTCCACTTGCCTCTGCCAGGCGACTCTGGGGAGAGGCCGGTCACTCGGCGCCAGTCTACTGCGAGTAACCCCCGAAACAGAGAGCGATCGGTCGAGAGTAGACACCAGGGAACGACGCGCATCAGAAGCCCAATCCCGAACTTGACCCCTGCCGTTCGATATACTTCCCGCCCTGCGCGATACTCCCTCCCTGCTCTACAGAGTGGTACGAACCAATCACGAAGCATCGAGACGAGGCGCGGTAGAAGCCTGACTCCGAGACCTTTAGGCGAAGAGACGTCCAAGCCTGTCCCGGCCGCGGCCCCCACAGAACTGCAACAGAGGAGTCGCATCGGCGAGGTTGAACCCCCGAAAAATCCCTCGTCTGAAACCAATGCATCCACAGATGGTCCTGCCCCGGCCGTCACGCCTCGGCCGTCTGACCCTCAGGTCGTTCCGCATACAAGTGGGCCACAAAGCGATGCCGCCAGTGCTACGTCCTCCTATCGTCCATGTCAAGGAGCCCACTCCTATTCCTCAGCTTTATCCATCGGCGAAGTCGAACCCCCGGAAAGTACAGTCTCCAGCCCGTCTCAGTATAGCGTAACCACAGATGGTCGGCCTCGGTCGTCCGACCCTCAAGTTGTTCCGTATACAAGGGGGCCACAAAGCGATGTCGCCAGTGCTGCATCCTCGCACTGTGCAGGTCAAGGAGGTCACTCGCGTTCCCCAGCTCCCCACATCGGCGAGGTTGAACCTCCGGAAAATACAGTCTCCAGCTCGTCTCAAAACAGCGCAGCCACAGATGATGCTCCCCCGGCTATCACGCCTCGGTCGTCTGAATCTCAGGTCGTTCCGCATACAAGTGAGTTACAAAGCGATGCCGCCAGTGTTACATCCTCGCACCGCGCACCTCAAGAAGACCAGTCTTCCCCGGCTCTCATTAAGACCGAGTCCAGAGTTCTAAGCATTCTTCCCGAGCAGCCTAGACCGGAGTCCACTCAAGTTGCTCAGGAGAATGTCAAGCGGTCGAAATTGTCCCGTATCACAAGGATCCTCCTTTCGAAGCTCAAGCATCTGGTCAAACGCAACCATGCGCCTGCAGCCGTCCAGATGAACGACGCCGAACAAGTGAACCTACCCGTGGTCAAGAGAGGCCTCCTCACGAAGCTCAAGAAGTTAGTGAAGTCCAGGGCCCCCACCCCTCACGACGTTCACCAAGACCATCAGTTCCCCCCGGCTTCCGAGGAAGCAGCACTCTTCTCGCAACTTCCTGCCTTGGACTTCAATAGAGGTCACAAGAGTGAGCTGGCTCGACTTCAATACAACTATGGTTACTGACAGCATCGCAGTTCGCGGACGTAGCGGCACCCTGCGTCATCACTAAGAGTTTGCGACTATGCTCGAGGAGAAGATGATTTCTTGAACAGAAGGACCATGTTTGTGACGATAATGGATGTATACATTACACGTCTACTGCGTATAATATTGTTCAATGGACAAGTCTCGTTTCACCCTACTGAGTACACAGCCACATGGATGAGTCAGCTGTCTTTATAAGCGCTTGTCATCACCTCTCCTGAGTCGAATAAGAGTTGTTCATTTTAACCTCTCAACCCCCAGCATCTAAACACTCTCAATGACTTCAACTAGTTACCCAGTATCACCGCCGTCGTATCAGGCCGCTGGTACTTCGAAAACGCCGTTCATCCCTACGGGTGCTACTGAGCCTTTACTAGGTCGGCCTGGGGGAGGTATCTACGACCAACCAGAGACGGGCGACCTCCCCGATGATTTCAAGGTATGTCTTTGATTTTCTGTTCCAATTGGTATCCATTTTCGATGGCATGCTAGTATGGGGTGACTGTTTCTGAGAGCGCGCCCGAAGTGCAAGCTGCCTTTGTGCGCAAGGTGTACACAATTCTATGTAAGTAGTAGCTCCCGCCATCATTGGACGTGATCTCATCCTTTCGCTTTCAGTCTGTCAAATTGTAAGCACAGTCGTGTCCTATGGCCTCATGAGCTTACAAATACTGCGCAGCTTGCAACGACCATTGTCGCTGGTTGTATCTCTCAGTCCTTTGATACAGTCGTCTGGATCACCACCCAGTCCGTCTTTTCCCATGCTGTTACCATTTACATCCTTCTTACCGACCCTTTTACCTACTCAGCCCCTGGTCGTTCTACGTGCCCCTTTTCGGTACACTGGTTAACATTGGCCTCCTGTATTGGAAGCGCCATAGCCACCCTCTAAATTTCATCCTACTGAGCTCATTCACCTTGTTGGAAGCATTCACCCTTGGCGTTGCTACAGCTTTCATCGATAATGTGGTCGTGCTGCAGGCTTTGTACGTCCCCAGTTCCACAGCTATCCCACAGCCTGTTGATAATGAAAATAGATTGATCACACTGGGAATTTTCCTTGGACTGACGCTCTTTACTCTCCAATCCAAGGTGTGCACCGCCTCTCTTTGCTTCCTACCGTATGGCTTGTATTTATTCTCATGATCGCAGTATGACTTCTCCGGCATGGGATCATGGCTGTTCGGTGGCCTTATTGCCTTGAGTAAGTTCCCTTCTACATTTCTTCTTGCACATAACGGACACTACCATTTCTTCCGTAGTGATGACCGGCATCGTGGGCGTCTTCATACCATTCAGCCGAACCATTGATCTCGTGTACGCCATCCTCGGCTGTCTCATCTTCAGCGGCTACATCGTCTACGATACATTCTTGATCACGAAGCGCCTGTCCCCCGACGAGTACATCGTTGGATCGCTCAGTCTATACCTGGAGTATGTGTTACCACTAATTCATTTCATGATCTCTTTTGTCTCCTTTTGGAGCGCTGTGCTGACCACGCGTCTCTTTTCACTTTATGAACAGCTTCGTCAACCTGTGTAAGTGATTCTTCCATTCTGTGTAGTAAAGTCTCGGTGCTGATCCCACGTTTTCTCCCACTTCCTGCTGTAGTCTTGAGCATCCTCCGCCTCCTAAGCGACCTCCAGGATCGTTAAACGATTCTACATTGTATAAATATGCCCAAGGCTTGCGAAATAGGCCATGATGTTATTCTTTTTCTTGTCTCACTTATCTCGTTTCTGTCCATAATCGATCCCACTAAGCAGATACTAGTTGGTTTTTGCTTTCATTGACGCCTTCGGGCTTCAGTACTAAGTGTGTATTAGTTCGTTGGTTGAACAGAATGTGATCCAAGTCTGAAGTACTTCAGTGTGAATGGCAACGACTACAATCTCGAGGTCCAGCCGCAGATCATTTTCCTCCCATCTTCAGGCCGCCAATTGGAATATAATTTGCTGTTAATCGCATTGCCACTAGCAGGAACGTTGTGTTGTACCTCGAAATATTCTCAGGAGTCGAACAAGATATTCTCGCCGAAATGGGTTTTCAGTGGCCACTGATTTTCCTGCTTTTATATCTCCCCTTGTCATTATTAATGAATACCTCAGATTCATTTATCAAGTACATGGTTCATACACGGAGTGCACGATGGTCCATACGAGATGCCCCGTAAAGCGAGAAGCCAAAGTTTGTGAAAAACGTCCCTAGCTCCCTACTTAGGTGTGATTTGGGTAGATCTGTAGGGCGGCGAAAGAAATGACCCACGGAGAATATGTGAACCAGAGCCACGAGGCCCGTGTTGATCCGTGTCAGCCTAGCACAATGGATGGAAGTGACCCAGGTTTATCCCACCTGTGTCATGCATAGCAAAGGGGTGAAGCACCTTGGAAAACGCGTGGGAGAGAAGAAACGAGGTTCACACGCTGTGTCTGGATGGTTCAACTGAAACGAACGCGTGTTGCATTAGCACCGACAAGTGTATACTAGCAACGACAGACGACACCATTAATTGCACCGAGTTATTCGCATGATTGAGTTTGGGCCCTGATGCTAGGGTAGGTGCTACAAGACACGGGAGGACACGGGCCAGTCGCCGTGATGCCTTCATGACGAAGCACGGCGTACAGATCCGAAGTCGCGTGTCTGTAAAACCTTGTTGCCGCAGTCGAGTTGTTGCACGACGCTAATCCAGCTTTTGACTAGTTACTTTTTGACCTGAAGACCCCCCCCCCCTCTCCGAGGCCTAAAAAGGAGGATTCCAGTTCAGCGGCGGAAGCCAGTGCTATCGATGTGCCCCAAAGTCAAAGTCAGGTGGTCATGGGATCGAATGCTACGCAGGGTAAGTCAGATCCAAGAGGTCGGATTACGAAACCTTACCTGGTCCGTTGATCTGAGTCGCCGTTGGCCATTAACCCGAAATGTTAATGTTAATTCCAATGAATAAGCAGGGGTTTATGATGACTACACTTCAGAAAGTCAGGTTACACTGGCTCCTTCCACGATGAGAAGCCGTGCGGCATCGAGTAATCCCAAGAACTTGAATATTTCGGCGCAAGGTGTCGTCCATAGTCGAGTCATGGCATGTTCCTAGCGCCCGGAGTCATCCGACATTGTTGTATTACTTTGATGAATTCTTGTTATATGACACCGTGAGTGTGAGAGTCCGGTTCACCTCCTAAGCTCTAGAGAGTCTGGGGTAGAAAATAGTTCATAGCGGCGACCCTGGAATATTATCAGGTGGACGTGTACCTGTTTTTACCCCAGACTACACTCTTGGGCCGTTGAATTCAGGATCATCAATGTCTTCCTCCGATCGAAATAGCCCAGAACTCGAGCTTCTGGACACGTTGTGTACTTGCGGCTTTCTGTTGGACAGTTGTCTTCGGTCGGAACTTGCTAGTGAGTTCCCCTGGTCCAACAATCCCAATTGTTGATGGGGGCGTCGGGCGTGAGTAGTGCGGATAAGCAAGGTCGTGAAGGGCAAGAAGCTAGGTCTCACGGCATCAGCCAAATTAATGGCAGCATTCATTATCGAGAAACGTAAGTGCTGGGCGTACTGATCAATGCGGTGCACCGGGTGCCAAATTCGCAATCAGGGTTATGGTGGAATATCCAACGGACTCGATGCGCGGTGCTTCTATGCATAGAAGACCCGTATGTCGTGTTGCAGAAACAGATGAGGAAATCCTCTGCGGAGATGCGTCATCAGCCAGCGAGTGGCGTGTCCCCTGGACGCCCAACATTTCCTACCTTGAGCAGTCGGGAGCAGTCCTTTAAATGGGTGGGGCCAGGCGACACCGATATATACCATGGACTGTGGTGAAGTTGGTGCGGGTGCAACTACCTGACATCATGAACATCAGCTGGTTTATTCATTCCGCGTGCTCGATAGAACGTTCTGCGGAAAGTGGCGCAGGATGGAGAGAGCAAACGAAAGGCAATAAGAACTCGTATTTATGCGATACGAGGGGGTGCGTGCATGTCAATGACATCATCGACAAGATCGCTCTCCCGTCTCCTGGAGAGGGAATAAAGTCATTGGATCGGTGGATCGGGGCGCCTCGATGCGAACGGACGGTGTCCCATCCATTTGGCACTGGTCGCTCCGTGTCTGTGTTTGCTGGCACCAGCCTCGTACAGGGCATAGAAAAGCGTCTCGGATGGGGCAATATCAGTCATCGAGTGTCGTATGGACAGATAATCGATCAGCTAGCATCGCAATCAAAACGTGGTTGAATGGCTTCGGCCGTTGAGCTCGAGCACTTGACCCCGTTTTCATGATAAGGTCGAGTCGGTGGTGAGCTCTGGGATGTCTGGGCCTTCCTCCGTCTGTCATAGATGGGGGGTCTCAAAAGGGAGTAAACATGACAAATGCCCTATAATTGAATGAATCACGGCTCCGAATGGGTCTCGAATCCGTCGAGAGTCGAGACCATTTTCCGCCGGGACCTTGTCCGCTATACCGTGTAAGTCTACAGTTGTGCTACCGGTAACGTCGAGCAGGAATGCGGGACATGCATTGCAATGAAACGCGGGCATGAAGAATATGCGGCGGGGGGGGGTTCGTGGGATCAAAGAGGGGTTACATGTCCCAGAAAGGTAAGCTACCCGTCCTCGTGTAGACAGTGAGGCACTCACCAATATCTACCCTCGTCTCGACTCTCCGAATCCTCCCCAACATGTCTGTCCTCACGTCCTCTCCCCAGCCCCATCCACCACATATTCGCCCTCCTTCTCGCTCAGAACGTCTTCTCAGAGACACTCTCCGAAAAGACGATACCCTCCGCACCATCACCTCCCCCCACGCCCGTCCAAGCTCGACCTGCAGTTGCGACCCAGAAGAAGACGAGAACCTCTTCCAGTCGACCCTGCTCCTTCGTTCCACAAGGCGGAACAGTGCCACATCCATCTCCTCGTCCCGCTCCCGCTCCAGAGCACACACTCACCCAAGGTCTTGTTACATTCCCGACGACGACGAGCACACATCATATGCACGGCTTCTCCGCTCCTCCTCATTTTCTGGCTCCTTTCGATCCAAGCGTTCCGAACCAAAGTCTCCTCAGTATACATCATTGGCCCTTGAAAAACAGGAGGATGCTCCACTCCATGTCCATGACGCACCACACGAGGCAGTCCTAAGAACGCGACTCGAGCACGTCCTCCATCTCGGCATGCGGGAGGTCAAACGTGAAGCAGGAACATCGTCAATTGAGGCAAGTCTCGTTTTTCTGCTCGTCTCAATCCCTTCTGTCCCTTTCCTTTGGTGCGAATCACTGACAACATCTCGTCTAATCTGCAGTCCTCAGCGGGGTCCCCGCCGACATCACTCTTGTCCCTGTCGAACTCGCGCCATTCCCACGAGTCAGAACACACCCACCTCACCACCCCCGAAGGCGATGCTCACAAACCTTCGACGCCACCACCCCAATTATCACAAAGAGACACAAATGGCCATCACTTGGCAAGGGGTCATCATGTTACGCGCTCCGTGTCCTCGGCGATCCCCGGCACAATCGAATCCCATGAACGCGCCCCAAGGTCACCCAGATCACTTCTTCCGACGACACCGGGGCGGTCGCCTCATTCACCTCAGCATTACCAAAAACAAAGTCTGCACACCCATGTCCATCCCAGCTCCCCGTGGTTGACAACCCCACTACCACCGTCACCACCCGTGTTTGCCGCGACCCCCACCAAACGCGCAAGTCCTGTAATCGCTCCTGTGGATGCGAGCCCTCCCTCATTAGTGTATCAGACATATTCGCGTTCACGCACGCCGGCGCCCGTACAATCATCACCAAGGTCCCCCCCAACATACCGGTCACACACCCCTCAAGCAACCTACACCCGCGCTCACCACTCTCCACACACCCCTACCCCCGTCTTTGACCCCAAAGCTGCATCGCTGGCATGCCAGCAAGTTCCTGGTTACGTTTCCTTTGCGAGTGTTGCTGGTTTAGGCGCCCCTCCTGACGAGGATGACCGACACTCGGGGCGAACGGTCGGCTTTTCGGGGAAGAGTGCTTTGTTAGGCTTTGGCGGTGGGAAATGGTGGGCATTTTGAGCGTGGACCTGGTTCTGCCCGTTGGTGGATTATCTGTGGCCGTTCCTTACCCCTCTTGTGAGCGGCTGTGTCTCCTGTGGCAGAAATGCCCACACGCCACCCTAACGGCGCATGCACCCCACAACCGCCATGCAGGACGAGGGAATGGCCAGATAATGCACCCTCGTATCCGTTTCCGGCACAGTGCACCCGCAACCGATCCCGAACTTTGTATTTTTGCTTTGATAGACGATGACAGGCATACGGATCGCATACCACACCCCGGACTTTCGAGTATGGATTCCGGACCAACCCAACGCCAGATACACGGCAGCGACGCATGCTATCAGTGGAACGTTGTTTTCTTTGGTCGAAAAAAAGAGTGGCTTCAATGATGAACTAGTAGGTTTACTAAGACTATGTTATGCTAATTTAATGTCTCGGACCATGTTTTTGCTTAGCCTCTAAACTCCATTGTCTTCCCCATGCTGCAATTTAGTATCAATATCACTACGTTTACCGATTTTCTCGTTCTCTTCTCCCTGGGTGTTTGGCTTCTCTTTTCTGTCTCTTTGGGTACGCACGGAGGTTTTACCTTGATGTTGGTTGGTCGCCTGTTGTAGGCTATAATATAGAGATTCACTACAGACAATCCAGGGATTTTACTGTATTTGCGACTCGCATTTGACGCTTCGTGGTAGTCACCGCCGACCGGTGATGATCATGCCGTCTTTGTTTCGGCGACTACTAAACCGCCTTTCTCTGCCCTTTGTCGAAATGCTTAAACTTCAAATGCGATTGAACAGCTGGCGGACGGGGTCATAACCTGGACCCGGATTGTCCGTTTAGAATAACTGTTGAGCACTAACTTCGGTAGGTTAACGGCTACTAACTTGAAGATGCAGTCAGGCGGCAGATCTTAGAAGCTTAAGGTCAGGCTCAATCAATCTGACGGAACTCCCCACTCGGTTTCTGATTGAAGCCGCTGATTGATGCACTCATATGCTAAGCCCTCATCAAGTACGGCCACTTATGAATTCCAGACCTTTGATCTGTTTGAGGAGTAGGGTTCATGATCATACTGTCACAAAGTTGACCCCCTCGGTTTGCCCCCGGTCCCGTTTGGTCCGTGCGTCCCAACCCTTAAAATTGACATTGTCGGCCCATGCCAAACTTATTTGTCGCAGGAAGACTAGACCACCAGCCCCACTCTCCAGACGGATGCTGTATGTTGTCACAGCCAAAAGATGGGAGGGCCTAGGCGAACGTACATATACAAACAATGAGGACAACCCGAGCCACGGACGAATACACAAGTTATCAGTGATTTTTGGCGCAGTTTCCACACCGGAAGATACGTTGTAAGAGCCTGGACCCAGGTGCTCGAATAAATATATGACACCGCTGGTTGACCGGTGGTGCGCAGTAACCTCGATTGGACTCACTGGTGTTCGAAGATCGCCTGATTTGTCTGGACCTTTCCTAAACACCCTCCATTCTTGTCTCATACATGGGTCGGTATCTATTGTCCTGTGGGCTAATGCAGACAACGCTCAGCACAGTTCATGAGGTGCTCGATTGAATCGCCAAGTTCCGATGCATTGACATTTACAGTGGGTGGAACAGCCTAAAAGATGAGGTTGGGCGGACCAAAGACTCGATGGAAGACAATCGTTCCCTTTTGACAATGGTCTGTGCTGGTCAAATGCATTTCATTCTGACGGGTCCCCGCTGGATAGATAGCCAACACTGTTTGAATGGGATCGGGCTGTCAGCGTAAAGTGAAGTGCCTTTGCTGTTCTTAGGGGATTGTCTTTCATCTCCCAATCAGATCAATGCTTGTGATGCAAAATGTTGAGAAGTCGGCCAGCTATGCTAATAACAATAACCATGAAATCGAGCGTATTTTATCCCAATGGTTGGAGCTGGGTTATTTTAAACCACTAGATATGCAATCAACAGACCTGGATCATGCCGGTCATCGCAGGATGTATTGAATTTGAACGTCTGACCTGAACAAATACGATGCTAGCTGACATATCGTCCGAAGATCAACCAGGGACATTGGGCAAGATTAGCTTGGTGACCATGCCTCATGACCCATTCGACCACATCGACTATCAAGGCTTGCGACAGATCTGAGCATCGACGATGCAGAGTTTTTGGCTATGCTCGGGATTATCATGGGGAGTAGCGCCATAGACACCATTTCTGTCGGGCAATTAATCAAGGCGCATTAGGAGACGATGAGAAAAATAGGCGTCACCGATCCGATTGGTTGACGCTACCCTTTCCGTGGACCCACATTATACCGTATATCAAACGTTCAAGCTATACCTTGCAGGGAACCAGGTTCACTCAGACTGAACCTGAATAACACCAATGATTAACCTTCGTGGTCAGATGCCGCCGCCGCTTCGTTTGTTGGAGCCCAAGGCGTCTTTATTCGTTTACTGAGAAGTATATATGTGGCGGCCTGGCAAATAATTGGAGCTGAGCGGATACGGCGGGGTTAAATTTGGGAGTAGCCTTTGGTATGCGGGAGGAAAGACTCGACCACTAAGCTAGACGTCCGGACATCTCGACCGTGCATGTTGCTTTCGATGACGTACAGTCCGTCGTCGCAGGAACCTGCAATTTTCCGTCTCCGAGGCGGCTATCCGCCCCTTTGCCCATGAAGGCTAACAGAATCGCGTTCTACTTCATTGGGTAAACACTACGATCATTCAGGAATGCTTCGTAGAACATCACGATCCTCCGCCAATCGAGGGAGCAAGCAGTTTCTAAAGGATGGAATAATGGCTTACCTGTTTTGCGTTCCTCAACCTGTGTTCGGGTTCCTTATCCGCATTTGAAAACGTTATTAGGCTTAGGATGTGGGTCGCACATGGTTTTACGCCCTATGACAGCGTGCGCAGTTTCATGATCAGATATGAACCTGCCATTCGGACTTCTTGTGGAGATCCTGGTCATAGGGTGAAGTCCTCTGCCCATCGGATGCATACAGTTCTGCAAAGCCAGCACAAAAACACAAGTGCCATTTCCACGACGGACCCGGCCCAAAGTTTGATCCGGATGCTCAGTTGCTCGTATGTCCTCGATGTGTAGGAAGTGCTGCAGACACCGCAGTATCTTTGTGCGATTCGTTATCCTCTTTGAGGTTAGTACACACGATCAAATGGAGACAATTATTGGAAACCCTACGCCTCGATGCCACACCATGCCAGTACATAATATTGGGCCTGCGCATGATGCTTCCAATGCCAGAGATTGGCTGGAGAAGTCGTGTTAAAGTTCGTGCCATATGCTGACGGCGCCTGTGAGCTTCTTACTGGCTTCGTGGTTACTGCCCGTTCGGCACCGAACTTGTACATGAGGAATGATCGTCCTCTCGCATGTTTGTTCTGAGCTGGAGCCTGGAGAGGCGGGACTTGCGGCTACGCTCCAGACAGCGTCAACTACTTAGGCCATACACGTCGGCCTTCTGGGTCACGTGAGCTCCGTTAATCTGGTTGCAGACAGCTACGTCACATTTACTACATACACCGTTGTGGTCTGGTCACCAGATTATGCATAGTGAGTGCTATTCCGTCTCCCATATCTAAACGCTTGTATCACTTGGCGCAAAGATAAACCTTCGGATCCGTGATACGCCGTGGGTGAGTTTGTTTTTGGGTCAGCTGAGACGAAGGCCAAGGAACGACGGTTATCTTCCTCACAGGGTTGGCTTTTGGGGTCCCATTAAGCAACATTGAACTGGTTTCCTTCACATGTCAGTAACCTTTTATTATCATTATCCCTCTACTAACACGAGTTGACATGTTTCCGGTTCACCGGTACGGTAAATTGATGACCTGAAAGTTGTCCTTGGCCCCACAACGCCAGTGATCATGTAACCATTTCACTCGAATACTGGCATCGTGGTGATTAGTCGAAGCACCGTAGTAAGGCCGCAGTGACAAATAATCCACTTTCCTTGGTGATATCCCTGTGAGTTGCAAAATACGTTTTTTCTTGATAGCTTCACGGACGGTCCGTGTTTATGACCCCGTTCATCTTGGAACACACACACAGATTCATTCATTCCTTGGTTCGGATCTTGTTATTACTCACCAGTGACCAGCCAGTTTCTTTGCTCTGTTCGATGACCCCCACACGTCAACAAGTGCATCTAGAACGTACCATGTTCATGCGAGAAGATCGTTCTCCCATGCATGCCCCGCATCCCCATCCCACACCGAGGACAAGCGGAGGGGACACTTTCGATCTGGTTTCTCTTCCTTGTACGTACTTGGACTTGCCCCGCTATTACAACGGATTCGCATGACCGACGGCAGGCCACTGACTGCATTGCAAGCGGTCTGCCCACTCCTGCTATTGGACATAATTTCCCCGCATCTCAAAAAAGATTTTACCTCATCCACACCACGCTATTGCATCATTCACTCTTCGCTCGATCCAGTGTTGGTGTGTGCCACCACATCAGGTCGCGTGTGGTATGGTAATGCTAAATTACCGTATATGATGGTGCCTCCTCAATTCAATAAGGGTAATGTAGTGGGCAGCATGGTGCACGTTTGTCCCAAAAGAATGTTTCTTCACAGGGTATGGAAGAGCGTTCCCATCGCCCCGGATGTTTCATCCGTTCAAGAAGGGTCTGTGAGAACACCTTTATGAACCTGTCTTACATTGCAGCGCATCCTAGTTTTGCTAGTTCAATTGAGTGTCCGAAATGCACGAGCCCTACTGTCCTATTTGAAGATATCCAGGTTCCAACTATGACGAGGCTAGGAATAGCTTGGGCCACGCTGAAGAAACCTACTGTGCACTGAGGCGCATCGGAAGGTCTGGTTTTCTTAGCTGGAGTCTGACATGCCACACTCGTCGACGTGAACCGCGTTCGGTCCATACGTTCCTTTGTTCGCTGTTCGGATCAAAACATGTGTTGTCCGCGTTTCGATTGCCCCATATGTCATTGGACTTGACATGACGACACACAAAGTCGACACATAGCATTCTTGTGAGCTGTGTCATACAAAATTTGCTCAACTGAGATTTGAGCTAAGATACGAACGTTAACAATGTTACCTCGTAGGACATGTACGTACATGGCACCCTCATCAATATATGAAGAGGAATGGAAGCCAGCTTCGGGGACAGCAGATGGGCAGAAATGCTTCATCAGTAACATCCGTATTTCAAGCTGCGGAAACTTTTTGTTCCACAATTAATTCGACGAGACACCTGGCCAAAAGGAGTTCGAGTGGACTGTAATGGATGTACGTCATTTAGGTGCTCACCAACAGTCTGTCCCAACACGAGGGATTCGCATTAAGAGCAGCGTCTAGCACTGCTTCTGGTCTCACGCCATGGTAAAGACAGTGGCGAGTCGCCTAGGATTCCTACGGCCATTAACTCTTTGATTTTCCCAGCATTTCTGGGTGTAAATGAAGGACCTTTCTATGAAGGGCAAGGCGTTCTGCGGGACAAGAGGTGGAACCTGTGTCGTGCGTTGAAACAGCAATTGTGATTGTGATATATTATACAAGAAGGCGGGGACTGGTGGGAGGAAGACATTGGAATTTAGTGGGTCAGGTTGCACGGCCATTGCAACCTGCTGCCAACTTGATCGGACCGGTAGTCGCCCTGTACCCCTGCCAATGGATGGATGGCCAGTCCATGCTTCATGGTCTTCAAAAGGTTAGCTAGTAGGACCAGTGGATGGCAACAAGTGATCGACCGGCGATCAGATTTGACGAAGCAGACACCTTGTACAAGTCTTCCAAGACAAAGGCTTCTTCGGAGGCGTATTGCTGCGCTTTCGCCTGGTCAGATACATTATCCCAGAGGCCGTCACAGCTAACCCGGTGATGTGACAGTGATGGTGGCGACGGAAACTGAACATATCGCCATTCCGCGGAGGGAACACGACTCCTTCGTCGCATCGGAGTGGGTACTAGCTCACCTCGATCTAAGCTGTGGGTTCGCGAGCTTATGACGGTCGTCGCAGATGGTTGAATGGTTAATTCTGCGAGCAGTTCGGATGATGCACCAGTGACTACTAGGTCGCGCCATAATCTATGGCTCCGAGACGAGTAACAACATTTGAATACATGTGTGCGGTGGGTGCGGCTATTTGCCTCACTCACACCGCATGCCTCTAAACTTTTTCCAAAATTACTGTAAGTTGTAAGGGCCTGTTTCTGATCGAGTCGGAATGCTCAGCTGCTGCGTCCAAAACGCTGCCTGCATACTGCCAGCAGTTTCTAAGCGACATTGAGTGGTCGTGCGCCGTGCGCGGTTCGGGATTTGGTACGAATCTGATGTGGCGTCGCACATTGGCGCCCATGCTGTTTGAGGGATAAAATTTTGTGACGTACATACGTTGTGAGATGGAAGGTCAACAAGTTGATGAGCGCGTGCCGCAACTCCTGTCATACTGAAACTCGCTGGCACAGTCGCTGTTCCCTCCAGTGCATGATGTCGATCGCTTTCTGCACTGGCCTTATCTTGCAAGGCTGTGGGCGGCCTGCTGGCGAACACCCTGACACTTGAAGAAGGACATGTGTTGGCTGGAGCCTGGCCGGGATAACTTCCTAAGGGTCCATCAGTCGTTGAAATGGTCAAACTTCAATTAGCAAGCGGGTGGGATTGTACATACATCCCAATGGTATCATTGTAACAAGTACATGCGTGAATGTGGTACGTTGGTTGTGAATTACACTGATGCGAGTTATAATACAGTGATGCGAGTTCATAGATAAATAGATATGACCTTAGCGCCTGGCGAAGGTTTACAGAAGCGGGCACAAGTAAATGGCTCTCAGGCGTATCAAAAGGTAAGCACACCTTCACATTAGAGCTAAACTTCTTTGGAGGTGTCAAGGAGACATTCTGAACAGAAAGAATGTAGCGGAGATGGCATCGGAAAACGACGGGATTCGACGCTCGCGTTCCCCACAAACTTTTCATTACCGTCAGCATCGCAGTAGACGGATCCCGAGGGCCAGATGTGTTGCCTTGGTCCAGAAAGACACAGCCAAATAAGTTGGGAGGTGACCACTAGACAGCAATCTCCCGGCGCGAGGATGGCTGTGGGGGTGGCCCTTGCGATGCAGGGTAGAAAGGTACCCGAACCTTGCCTTGCAGGTGGCCGTCAGTCCTTGACCCTGAAATCACCCTTATGGCGCCTTTTTCTGCGGTATCTTCAACTGAAATCAACGGTCCTGCGCCTAGGTTGACATCGATATCTGGGGAAGGGAGTTTTATTTGAGGGACGTCGGGCGAGAAAGAGAGATTGCGGGGGATCAGACTGGATAACGGGGACGGGAGTCGAGAAGGCGTGCCATCCGGATGAGAAGATTGGTTTGCAGGAGCCCATGTGGTCCGCACAGCACCTGCCCAGTCACCCTGTACGCGGGTCGGTGCGGAAACGTCTGCACGCAATTGTTGACACGAAGGTCGACGACTCTGGCGGCTTGATATTCTGCCCGTATTTGGGACACTCAGAAAGGCAGGTCCATCTGAGGCAGCAGCAGCAGAGCGATTCGTAATCGCAGATAGCGCAGCGTCGACTTCTCGGAGGAAAGCGGCGACCTCCTGCTCACCCAGATTGGCTGTATCGAGGCAGATCTGGGTGTCGTCATATTCCAGCTGCTCTCTGCGAACGCTGGGAGCACGAGGACTTGCGGCGTAGTCTTGGCGACTAGCAGGTCGTTGCGTGGATGAACATCGCTCTGTACCAGATTTGAAGTTGCGAGAAGAAACGGATGGTGCGATGGAATACGTGGAATGGTTGCGCTCGAATTTTTCATACTGGTCGTGTCGAGGGAGGTCGAGTGACCCATTACGAAGCTTCGTGGGTGGATTGACGGGTGGTACGGTATATTTTCTTACTTGACCTCTTGGACCTACGCAGCTAGTATCAATCTTGGGTCGCTGTCTATGTGGCCTCCCAGGCGATGAGGGCAGGTCGACGGAATGAAGGGAGGGGCTAGTAGCAGCAGTACTAGGAGAGTCCAAGAAAGAATTCTGCGAGAACGGTGACAGACAGGAAACACCACTGTTATAAGTGGTGGATGTCGCCGGATGCAAACTGGTCGTTGGCGAAGGTTCACCCAGTTGTCCCGACGTGTTGGCATGCGGTCCTTGACCTGTAGTTCCAGTATTTACATGGAGGAAACCTGAGACAGAAGAAGGTTTCTTGTTGATTCCGTCAGACTCGCCAGAAGCGGAGAGAGGAGAGCCACTACGTGACGAGGACGAAATGATGATGTTGATCTGCGAGAATGTAGCAGGCTCTGCATCCCCAGAGACCGTTGGAGCTAAGAATTCCGTTGGCTGCGGCTCCTCAACCAAGCAAGGCGTCACAGCGATGCCTGGAACTAAGTCTTCAGGAGGCTCGCACAAAATACTGATGAAACTTGGGGATACTGGAGAGCGACAGGGTCCACTGTCCTCCCGAGTGGCTGTCATCGAAGGTCCCATAGCCGAACTCTCTGGGAAAAAGGCATCGTTAATCCGCCCACTTAAGTGCCGAAGGGCCTGGATTTCAGTCGGCAATTGATCAACCCCAGATTTATTGGGGGAGGATGCTGCCGTCACCTGAGGTAATTGAGAGTGTGATTCCAGAGTCAATAGACTAGGGGAAATAGTGTGGGGAGTAAGGACGTCACGAGACACGCGGGTTGGCGAGTGCGGAGGGACATGTGGCGATGGATGGCGCGAATCGGAGGGCGAGCGCAGCAATACAGGCGTGAGGGCGTTAGATGGTGGAGGTGATGCTCGACCCTCCATCGACGGCTCCTTTTCCGAAGAAATCATCTTGATAGGAGAGGCAGTTCCTGATACCCTGACAGAATTGTCGTCACGTGTATTTGACCTGGCGAGAGGCCAGTTTGTGATCATAAATATGACGTTTCCCATTTTGTCCCCGGTTTTGTCTGTTTTTGGATCGAACAATGGAAGCTTAACCACTGACGTAAACCGGTCAGGACGGGGCGGACAAAAGTTAACGAACCCATGACGCACCCCCATTGCTGCTTGCATTGAGTAAATCCCCAACGCTGTAGGGATGCGTTTTGCGAATAGGTTTGTAGCTCCCAGTCCAGCAAAAGAAATTTTTCCCCTTCGCCAACAGATGGATTTCGCACTGCGAGTTTGAGTTGGCATGACTAGCGAGGGGTCAGCGATGGGCCATTCCAAGATGAGCACACAACTTACAAGAAGAAAGGTTCGTGCCATTCGTGTAAATCGCGATCTAGCATACTTTCCTGCGACTCCTGCACTTTGCCATCAAGGGTGACTTGTACCCGAAGTTTCGGGTACTTCAATGCATCTGTAGCTCGAATACCTTGGAGGGATAAGCTTGACGTTCATAAGACAGATAGGCCAGAACGTACAAGAGAACTGCACGGCTGGAGTGATTGCACTGGGCATTTGTCGTAATGGTAATCCTGACTTCAGCGAACGTTTACGGTCCACATAAACCGGTGTGTGGGGATGGCAGGTAAGGGGGCTATGGGCAAGCAGATGAAAATGGTTTTTATGACCGGCCGCCAGAGACAAGAATATGAAATCTAGCACAGGATGGCGTGTCGGCCGCGTGGGACTAAGTCCTTGGTAGACAGCTGAGGTTCCGTTTACTTTCCTATGCGGAGTGACCTTGTGCAGTGCGGCACGGCGCTCTGGGGGTCATTATATATGGAAACGGAAGTTAGTGGGTCTCTAGAACCTGTTGGGGAACGTACCATTTGGCAACTCGAGTAAACAAGAACTCAGTCACAGAAGAAAGAAGGGCGGACGAAATGAAATGATGACTCTCCAAACGAGGGACCTGCCGTTTTATACATCAGAAGTGTGATCCAATCGCCTATAGCGATGGGCAATCTCACAGGGCCTCGAGACCTCCGACCTGAGTCGTGGAGAAAAGGCAGCGGGTAGGTAATTGCCTAATCACACGTCACAGCCGAGACGATCTACATCAGTCACTTTCCACATGGGGGCACTGGACATGGCTCGTGTTCATGAGCAATACCACTAACAATCTGGTGCAACACGCACCTCTCGCTGAACCCAATATAGACCCTGCCGTGTGGGCAACATGGTGGTGGTTGCCAGACCTCGTTCCATTCCCAGGATCCTCAAGGTGGACTTCTATGTAGTACGCCGGGTCAGACGCCTTCTGGTGGGGGTTGGTTGTGGCCATCGAGATTACTCGAGTCAACTGACGCTCCTACGCTACACTTACACTGGAGATGGATTTTAGCACTGAGGGGGAATGCAAAAATTGCACCGCACAGGCATAGCTGGTACCTCGCTGAGGATCACAGTTGACGACTGGCTTGACCGAACTTTATGAACATGACTTATTCGATGGGCACGTTCAACGGTTCAGTGGATCCCTGAGTAAGAGCGTTTTGCTTCACTATCAAGCACGACTTCCGTATTCGTCGGCAAGTGTACACTTGCGATCAGTCCACCAACCACGCAAATGTATCAGGCGTTGATTATGATACGATCAAGAGGAACGAGGCAGCGGTTGTGCCGGTACCGAACTTCAGATTGCCGGGCTAGGGGTAGTTTCTAGCCATTGGAAGGGTTGGGAATGAATAGAATGTATCGCAGCTTGTAAGTTCAAGTGACACCCAGTGTGGGAATTTGATCGCACAATTTTTATGTTCCTCCCTTAGATGGCGGTCGACTTTCAATCTAAGTAGGTCCCGCCTTTCCCTCTAACTGTGGTCGACTTGGCTGGCGTGAAGGCGGGACAAAATCCCGGAGATCGCTGTTACTCCTTTTCTGTGTATCTATAGCACGTGGGCCTACTGGATAGCAGACAGGGGGTCCCTATGTCCTTTGGTATGTCGGTCGACTCAGGAGCGCTGAGCTGACGATGGGGTGCAGCGTACTCAGGCTTATCAGAGAACAAGAGTCTGGCTGCGGCCGTTTGTCATCGCATTGCCCGTGACCATGAAACAGCTAAGAATAACTTGTGTGTGCCAGTCTCGCCGACAGAGGCGCTGCGTGTAAAGCAGCACATGTCTCCCGCTCACGCCGTTTTTGCCTGAGATTCATTTAGCTACCTGGCGTTGTGTGTCTCCTCTTTCCTAACTTTACCAGGCGATGACCACGACTGCGACCTCTTTTGTACCCCAGGCCATTGCCTCTGGCGACCTCACAGACCTCGTCTCTGCGACCTCATCCCAAGTCGTCCCTACGGATGACTCCGTTCTTTCCGTTCTCACAGCTCGTTTCCGTGCAGACTTGCCGTACGCTAGAGTTGGCTCCACTGGCCTCGTCATCATAAACCCGTGGAAGACCCTTTCGAATATCAACGATGCTAGTGCAAAGGAGTATGAGGAGAGGTGTTATAAAGACACTGGGCTCACTCTCATCGATGGTCGCCGACCTCAGCCACATGTCTACGAGTTGGCCGCCAAGGTCTATCTCCTCATGAGAAGGAGAGGCGAATCACAGGCAGTCATTGCTCGGTATGGTTCACCAGGGACTAGTTCTGCAGTTGATTTATGCCCATCCCTCCTTTAGTGGAATTTCCGGCTCGGGAAAGACAGCCAGTATCACATTGCTGGTGGATCAGATTCTCCGCCTCTCTGCTCATTCTAAGCGGCAAGGCAAAATTGTAGAGCAAATCAAAGCATTTTCGCTGGTCCTCGAGTCGTTCGGAAACGCAAAGACTCTCTCGAACCCTAATGCCTCACGATACACACGCTTCACTGAACTCCACTTTAACGACCGGGGGCGCATCAGTGCCGCTAAGATTCTCGCCTTCGGTCTAGACAGGTCTCGTTTGACCCGTTTGTCGGTCGAAGAGCGCTCCTATCATGTATTTTACCAGCTTCTCAGTGGCGCCACACCATTGGAAAGGGATTTCCTTGGCCTCGAAGGCCCTTCGGAATATGCACTTCTGACATCATCCAGCTGTTACCGGCTTCCAGCTGGCCCATTTAGCGATGATGGTATAGGCATGGATAATTTGCGAGACGCGCTCAAGACTTTAGGGGTCAAGTCCAAGCACGTCTCCTCCATTTTCAGCGTCGTCGCTGCTATTCTTCTGCTAGGCAATATAGAATTTGGGGAGGCCGATGCACAGGACGTGTCTTCCTACGTCGCTAATGTACAAGTCCTCCAGCAAGCAGCAAAGCTTCTCGGTGTTTCCGCAGACGAGTTAGCTGAGGCTTTGACATGCAAGACAAGTTACGTGCGCAAAGAGCTTCTCACTGTGCTGCTGAACGCGAAGCAAAGTGTTGCACAGAGGGATCAACTTGTTCAAGGACTTTATGCAATCCTTTTCGCCTTCATCATCGAAACAGCCAATTACAAGCTTGCACCTCTTGCACAGACCCCCTCGTGTTCTGCCACGCAAATTGTGTTGCTTGACCATGCCGGTTCTCAGACGAAATCGCCATCAACTCCTGGCTCATTCTCCCCTCTTATATCCACACTTCGGAATGGTTTCGAGGAATTCTGCGTCAATTTCACGCAGGAAGTCGTAGAGGAACACGTTCTACGCATCATCCTTGATGACAGTGCAGCTTTTAATACCCGTGCTACTGCAGATGGTATTTCACTGCCAACCACACCCATTTTGGACAACTATACTTGCGCTGAACTCCTACGCGGACCTTATACTAGCCAACGCAGTTCTCGGAAACCGGGTGGCATGCTAGGGCTGATCGATAAAGTAGTGACCGCTTATAAGTCTGGGAGGGGTGACTCTCAAAAGAACGACGAACTCTTGCAAGAGTTAGCTTCCAAGTTTACTTCTCATTCATCCTTCCTTTCGTCGTCTCCCACCGACAAGAACGCATTCACTGTCAAACATTATACTGGCCCGTGTTCTTACGATGTTTCATGTTTCGTGGAGAAAGATGCGGACCTTTTTGACCCTTCATTCGTCACGTGCTTCCGCAATTCATCCGATTCCTTGGTTATGAAACTCGTGTCTGGGCCCGGCTTGTCCACGGAGAAGCACCAAAGTGATCCTGACACGATCGTTCAGGCTCAGGTATCCTCTCGCCCTATCCGAAATATAACGCCATTGTCAGGAATAGCCGAAGAGAGCCCACGCCTGAACCCGAACAAGATCTATCCTGTTACTACGCAACTCAATCAAGCCTTGTGGGATGTGTTGTCCAACATCGAGAGTGCCCGGTTGTGGACACTATCATGCATTACTCCCAATGATTACGGGTTATCCAATTCTATGGACAAGCATCGCGTTAAAGGGCAGATCCGCGCGCTCAAACTACCCGAAATCGTTTCCCGCATGAGCATCGAGTTTGTGGCAGACCTTCATCACGCAGAGTTTTGTGAGAAATACAGATCAACTATGCGCGGGTCCTACGAAGAGCGCATACGACAATGTGTTCAATCAAACGGGTGGAAAGAAGGCGTCGACTTCGCCATCGGTCATGAGAGGATCTGGCTGTCGTATTACGCATGGAAGATGATGGAAGACGTTGTGCGCTCTGCCGAGGAGCACAAAAACATTTCCCGGGAAGGTTCTGCAGAAGGCGAAATGATGATGGTTGATGATATGGCGGATTACTCCCATAACACTTCAGATGACAGGGACCATGGACTATTTGACGAACCGCCGACCATCCCGCATTCAGTACCGGGAACCCCTACCGCTTATGACGGCTTTGTGCCATCTCGTGTGCCATCCATGGGGAGTGGTTATCCAGAGGAGTCAGCATCCCTATGGGACAAAAAAACCGAAGGCTACGAGGCCACACCCCCACTACTTCCAAAGACCGGTTCCCTTGCTCCTATCGACAGTTCTGGGGCGTTCGAGGAGCATATACCAACTACCCGTCTCAGACGGTATTGGTTATATCTCGTTCGGTTCTTCACGTGGTGGATTCCTGACTTCCTGCTCACCTATATTGGCCGCATGAAGCGGCCTGACGTTCGCATTGCGTGGCGCGAAAAGGTCACCATTTTCATTTTCATTTTCCTTGCCAATGCGCTCGTTCTCTTCTACATCATTGCCTTTGGAATAATCCTTTGCCCCAGACTTCGACAAAGCCTGGACTTCCAATGAAGTTGGGCAACACACTGCAAGCAATGACTATTACGTGTCCATCCAAGGACGTGTCTTTGACGTCTCGAATTTCGTAAAAGGGGATCACAGCGATGTCACGGGACAGCCAAGTAATAGTGCGCCTGTCCTAGATGGTCTTGCCGGAACGGACATGACTTACTACTTCCCGCCACCCCTTCAATTGGCGTGTGCCGGCCTTGTCAGCGACCCACGCATGCAAATCACCGTCAAGAATACTTCGCAGATGTTGTACCCAACTGCTTCGCATGTTTCCGGTGTCAACGCCCAGTACAACCCGTCGGCATTAGACAATGAAGACTGGTATACAGCCAATTTCAGACCTACTATTGACCAATACTACAAGGGACCTTTGGTTTGGGAACCAAGTGAGATATATTCGCAGGCAAATGATACCAACATCCAACGGTAATCAACGTTCAACCCTTAACGATTACCTATTCATTCATTTCACAGCATCTGGGTCATCTACCAGAACAGTATTTACGATTTGACGGATTATGTTTACACGAAGGACATTATACAAGCCAACGTCGCGAAGTACAACTTCTTGGATGCCACACTTGTGTCCGTATTCACTCAACAACCTGGCACGGACATTACCTCGGCTCTTAACAAAGCTCTGGATTCAATGGATGCGACGAACCGGACTGCAAATATGGACTGCCTCCAAAACGTGTTCTATTGGGGGGAGACGGACTTCAGGTATACTCCACGTTGCCAGGTCCAAAACTACATGTTGTTGGTGTTCTCAAGCATCATTATGGCATCCATGTTGGTGAAGTGTACGTAAATTCGATTGAACGTTAGGTTAGTGGCAGTCTCACTTTCCAAGCAGTTCTGGCTGCCCTTCAGTTGGGGACCAAACGCTTTCCGGAACGTCTGGATAAGTTTGTTCTATGCCAAGTCCCGTGTTATACCGAGGGTGAGGATTCACTTCGGCGCACCATTGATTCACTGGCAGGTCTCGACTATGATGATAAACGCAAGCTCATCTTCGTCGTCTGCGATGGAAATATCATTGGGCGTGGAAATGAGCGGCCCACACCGGAGATCGTGCTGGAGATCCTAGGTGTTGATCCAGTGGCGACCAATCCAGAGCCCCTCATGTTCAAATCCATTGGGGAAGGATCTCAGAAGCTCAACTATGGCAAAGTATATTCTGGATTATATGAGTTTGAGGGTCATGTTGTCCCGTAAGCTGTCACATTTTCCGCTTTACTTATGCTTGATCACCGTGTTTTCTGGAGGTATTTGGTCATTGTCAAGGTCGGCAAACCGACAGAACGCTCGAAGCCAGGAAACCGTGGCAAACGTGACAGTCAAATTTTACTGTTGCAATACCTGAACCGAGTTCATTTTGACACACCGATGTCACCTTTGGAACTTGAGGTCTGTCATCACATGCGTAACATTATTGGCGTCGACCCAGCCTTCTACGAATTCATTTTCACTGTGGATGCTGATACGGTTCGTTTTTTTATCCACCCTGCTGGCGCTCTACTGACATCTGGGTTATTAGTCTGTCACTCCACAATCTTTGAACAGACTCGTGGCGGCAGCTATCGAGGACTCGAATATTATTGGTATTTGTGGTGAGACAAAACTGCAAAACGAGGAAGGTTCCTGGTGGACTATGATCCAGGTGAGCGGGCAGCTCTTTTTGCCGACAGGTTACTGACATTAACCCAGGTCTACGAATACTATATTTCGCATAACCTTGCGAAGGCCTTCGAGAGTCTCTTCGGATCGGTTTCTTGTTTGCCTGGTTGCTTTAGTCTCTACCGGGTTCGTACCGCTGATAAAGGCCGACCACTCATCATATCCAATCGAGTCATTGATGAGTACGCTGAGAGCCATGTCGACACCCTGCATAAGAAGAATCTGTTCTCCCTAGGCGAAGATCGTTTCTTGACGACATTGCTGATGAAGCACTTCCCGTCATTCAAAACGAAGTTCCAACCAGATGCAGTGGCCCGTACCATGGCACCAGTCTCATGGCGGGTTCTCTTCTCACAGCGCCGTCGGTGGATCAATTCGACCATTCACAACCTCTGTGAACTCGCTATCTTACCCGACTTGTGTGGTGTTTGCTGTTTCTCCATGAGGTTCTTCGTTTATCTCGATCTCATCAGTACAATTGTAGGTGGAGTGACACTTACCTGCGCAACGCAACTAATTCTCTTTAGATATTGCCAGCCACTGTTCTTTATGTAGGTGTCACTCGATTTGAGATCTGGATTTCCACTTATTCTTTCATAGTTGGCTTGGCTCATCATTGAGGTAACAACTGGATCGACAGCTATCCCATACATCTCCATCGCCATGATCGCTGCTGTGTACGGTTTACAGGTACAATTTCTGTGCATCTGTTGACAAAGGTATTGAGTCGGCGCATCTTGTAGGCACTCATTTTTATCATCAAGCGGGAATTCATGTTGGTAGGCTGGATGGTGGTATACGTCGTGTCGTGAGTAAGCCAAGCGAGTTCATATTCCCAAACCTAATAAAGTTTCACAGGTATCCCGTCTACAGCTTCTTCCTCCCTATTTACTCGTTCTGGCGCATGGATGAATTCGGATGGGGTAACACCCGCATTGTTGTCAACGACGGAAGCAACAAGAAAATCGTTAACACAGGGGGTGACTTTAAATTCAATGAGTCCATGATTCCACAAAGGAAATTTAGCGGTAAGTGTGTCAGAAGTTTGCAATCTACCCATTGCTAACTCCCCACAATAGAACACGAGGCAGAGATTTCGGGTAACGAGGACACTGAGAGTACTGGACGCAGCCCGCATCTACCTGCCCCACAGCCCCGACGGCCTGCCTCCCAAATGCGCTCAGTTTACGAGTATGACCAGTCGGAATCAGGTAACTACTACCGTGACACCAATCCTATACAAAACGCGTCGCGCGGAAATCTCCGCACCCAGCCTTCGCGTCCAGGCTCTCGCTCTCAGGCGTCGGACTATAATAGGACTTCGACAAACTTGATGATGTCAACGTTCAACGGCCTAAAGCAAGGGCGTATTCCAATAGAAATGAATCAATTTGGCGTGATACCACCACCCGATCTGCGTATGACGATGGTGTCGACCATAAACCGTCCCATCTCCCCCGCCGTTAATCTGGGTGGATTGCCTCAGCCAGGTATTGGCACCATACGTCCTATGTCCAATTTCTCCGTGACCACAACTGCCTACGGTGTTCCCAGCAATACTAACCCCATGCCTTCCAACGAGGAGTTGTATGATACTCTCAAAGCATACTTGAGTACCCAAGATTTGATGACCGTAACCAAGAGGTGCGTTTGACACACCACATTCTGTTCTCTGCTCGTGACTAAATGCATCCCAGGACTGCTCGAGAAGCAATGGCTGCTACTTTCCCGAGGGCAGACTTGACGTCTCGCAAGGACTTCCTGAACCGATCAATCGACCGCATTCTTTCCCAAGTTTAGATAAACTCGCGACTGTGCAACCTTCGAGACACTTCGTTCACACCCAAATATCTTCGGACATTTATTCCGGAACTCTTTTGTACTTGAGTGATGTAGCACTAGACCTATAATTTACTATTTGGTTCGTCGTCACAGAAGTGTTCTGCGAGGCATCTGTAACACTACCGCGTACGAAAGTGTTGCATCAACCAGGTATCGATCCTGTACATGTTGCATGATGGTGAACGCATTCCGCGTGCTCGCTGTCCGGACCTACGATGATATACAGCACGACAGCGAACTACAATTGTAATAATAGCACAAGGAGTAAGGATGTACGTACATCAAGTGACCCGGATAATAAACACCATCAAGATGAAGGAAATTAGTACAACGACAACGCTCATAATCACTAAACACGTCGTTCCACCACTTTTCCCGCGGAAGTCTCGAAGTCGGATCCGTTGGTTCTTCAAAAACTCGAAATTGCCTTCTAATTTTTCTTGCGTTGCTTCAACAACCGCTTTGTCTTTATCCAAGGAATCAGAGAAGTGCGTTGCATTTCTGCGGAGCTGTGCAGCCATGAGAGCGAGCTGCTCTGAAAGTTCCTCCTGCAAAGCACGAGAGTTCTGAAGGATTGTGGGTGTAGCAGTGATATTGGACGACGATGGAGGCGCTGCAGAAACATTAAAGAATGTTACGTGTGCATTCTGCGGGTGTGATTCTGTTATATCAGGGGTAGCAGGTAGGAGGTCGTTCACTTCAACTATGCGGGCGGACAGAGTGTCTTCGACAGGTATCAGGATAGTTTCAACAGGGGAACATTGTTCTGAGTCTTTGTGGATGAGGGAAGGTATTGGTACTGGAGGCGGAATGGAAGGAAGGATGGGCTTCGGCCGTTGGAGGGGGGGTGCAAGTTGCTGTTAGATATCAGATTTCTGTCACAGTATTACGCAATTGCGAGATCCGCAAACCTTTTCAGTCTTAAGCATGAATTTCTCGAGGCGGTCAAGAGTAGTCCTGATATGTTGATAATGTCGCTCTGAGGCCCTAGACACAACATTAACACCACAGAAGCATGCAGTCACAGGTACACACGGGGTCGTTGCTGGCTCATCCAATTCCACGTTCTTCAGCAGAGTACGTGCGTGCATTATTCTCTAAAACAGTGTTGTAATTGGCTGAACAGTGCTTTCAAGTAGATCTAGCTCACCTGCAACACGCCCCGCGCCTTAATCCATGAATCTCGTCTAGCGGGACCGTCCGTGGACCAACTATCCTCCTTGACGGTGCTTTCAAGACGTTTCACGAGCCTGGGGAGGTTGATTCTGTCATGGAGTGTCTTTTCTACGTCTTGCATTGTCATGGTGTTGGACCAAAACGTACATATGTAGTAGTACTGTGACATTGGGCGTGCACCACGAGATATTGGTGTGATCTTCCTTCCTTATATGGGATGTCGCTCTTTCAGGTCTCCACCCCTTCATGAGGCAAAGTTTTGAAGCTTGGATGTCAACACAGCGTCAACTTTCTGCTTCGACCTTTGCAACCTATCTCGCATAAGAGGTGACCATGGCACAATATGCCGCTCAGCTCAAGCGCATTAAAACCAAGGTTGAACGAGCCACAGTAGACGCTGGTGCAACATCTCTGGTAAGACGCTGCTGCTAGCACAGATCTCTCACACTTGACAGCTTTTACAGAGAAAAGAGGCATTCCGGGAACTTATCAACCTCGCACACTCGTCTGACTCCCCTGGTCAATCTAAATCTTATGCAGCCAGACAAATACCCAATTTCTTTAATGACTTCCCTGAGATGGAGGAAGAGGCCATCGACGCGGTGTACGATCTTTGTGAAGACCATGATTCGAGGGTGCGATGCAGTAGGCATGTGTTAATGTTCCCACTCACTATGCCGACATTTAGGTCCGCATGGACGGGTATAATGCTATCACCATGGTGTCGTACGCACAACGAAAATGTGTCAAGCGAAATGCAGATGTGCTTGTCCAGCTCCTCCAAAGCGGTAGCTTGAACAAATTTTCCCGGAATAAATGCAGACAGTAATACTGTTCTTAGATGAACCGGAGGAATTGGCCGTAGTAAAAATTGCCCTGCTGAAACATCTGGATATGGATCCTCCAGGGGTATTAGGTGTCATGTGCGAACACATAGTCTTTTCGGAGGATGACCTGGATGAGTCTGAGCAACAAGCAAAGGAGCGGTTACGCCCTCTCGTCTTGTCTTTCTTGCGCAGTGACGCATTGGGAGCAATAGTGGAGAAGCATGCTAATCCGCCTGGCTCCGAGGCTGAACAAATGTTGGTCAGTCAATTGTTACTGGTAAGGGCTTTCTCTCTTTGCTGTGAGCTTTAGTTCCTTGACCTCTCGGCAGTCTATTGAAAGGCTCGAAGCTCGGGATGCAGAATTCATAGTAAAGGGCATACTTCTATCCCTACCGTGCTACCAGACAAACCTTTCAAGAGGCGACGATGTCCTTGAGGTTCTTCTTAACAGGGCACGGGCATCACTACAAATGCGAACTAATGACACCCCGTCACTGAAGACTGCTTGTTCCTTTTTGGCATTGGCTCAGTTTGTTGGCGCCGAACGGCGTGCAGCATCTTCTGCCAAGTTGTTACGATTCTACCTCAGTAATTTGACAGGAAGAATGGTTCTGCAGAAGTTTTCGCCAGACAACCGGGTCGATGTAATTTCCTGGATAACTGACACTCTGTCGGCGTGCGAAGCTGAGATGCCCAATCCACGATACGGATTGACCCAAGAACAACTGCAACGGCTTCAGAGACAAATAGTTGATGCTAGTTCGATTCTACTGGAGGTTCGTCATTATTAAAGTACCTGGCAACTTTTACGCGATACAACCACACAGACTCTATTTGACTCGAAAGTTTACAATTCTACCCTGTGGCGAACTGTCCAATCTTTACTTCAAGCTGTCAGTACGGTAGGTTGCCATTCGATCTACTTTTGAGACGAAGTAACTCTTCGCAGCGCAAAAAGAGGGATAATTGGATCTTACCGTCGCATTTAATTGGCGCTATCAGCAAATTTCAAGTGGTGTTAGACCAAGGAACTCAGGACGATACCATGGAAGTTCAAAACTTGATAAGGGTTCGCAACGGACTGTTCTTCTCTTATCCATTGATAGCCAACACTTCTTTCTTCGTTTGAGCAGTTGCTTACGGACCTTCAACTTGAGTCGAGAGAACGGGTGCAGGCGAAACTACCGGGACGTACACAACTACTTGAACATCCAATAGTCGACCCACCCCCACGGAAACCTGACGCAACGCAGCACGCAACTCGTAAATTTCCAAGGAAAGATGGCGTGAGCAAGGCGCGGCAGGAGGCCAACGGCAATGCGATGGCGTCTCCGAAACGAAGCAGTGGCTCTATGGAAGGCACTCCAGAACCGAAGCGAGCAAGAACAAGTCCGAAAGAACAATCCGCTCCATCCTTGCTCAGTCGTCTTGCAGACGCTGGCGTTTCCGCACCCGATCGCTCAAAACGAAGACGTGAAAGACGAAGTTCGAGGGATAGGTCTTTGGAGCCCGATAAACATCCAGCGTCTGGGTATAGCATTAAGGGTGCTGCCTCTGCACAGTGGAGTGGGAGAATTGTAGAATCATTTAAACCCACCTCACTTCTTGGGAGGTTAAACAGCCCAAATGGCTCAACAAGGACCGAGAATGGGGGCGGACGGAAGAGGTAGGACACAATATTGGTTAGGTAGGGTATTGTCATATGTAGTACGCCAGTTTCTTGAAGCGCTTTGGTTCCCTGGGAGTACGTATTGTTGTGTACGCATAAGGATGATCTCCTTCAATAGAAGTCGCAAACAGTGCACCACGGTTCCAAATCTCTTCAGATCAGTCCATGTCATATCCACAACTGAACGAAATTTACGACGATCATGTCAATCTCGCCGATGGCGGCTTGGTAGGTGGTTTTGCTATCTGGTCATCTACCTTTTGATCGTTACGGTGGAGGACAGGGGCTAGTCCTTGAAGACAAGTTTGATCTCCAAATTGCTCACACTCCCTTGTGGTCTACGCGTGCAGTCCTGGACTCGGACAACAAAGCCCAAGGACCCCAGGCGCTCTTGCAGGCTCATCTCGAGTTCTTGAGCGCGGGAGCACGGACTTTGCTTACATCCACGCAAGTATACCGTTACAAGCCAGAATGACCACATCATCCCTGACAATGTGCCAGATACCAGGCGTCTTTCAGTACATTCGAGCGAGAGGGGTATGACCGCAAGCGTGCCCTTGAACTCATGTCCAGTGCAGTCGCGATCGCGGACAAGGCACGATCTCAATACAGTTACGAGAATACGACTGTTCAATCACAAAATATCCGCATCGTGCTGTCGCTAGGCCCCTTTGGCAGCACTGTTTCACCCATGCAAGATTATGGTGGGATCTATCCCCCACCATATGGTCCTAGGGCATACACGGACAACGGGGAGAACATAACTTCATTCGGAGACGATACGATAGGAAAGGAGAAGTCCATTCAAACGTTGGCAGAATTCCATGCGGAACGTGTATTGGCATATGCCGAAAACGACCAAACATGGGACACCATAGACGCGATCGGTTTTGAAACGCTTACCCTCGCACGAGAAGTGACGGCTGTCAGACGCGCAGTTACAATCGTAGAGGACGCTCTCCGGGAACGCAAGAAGCGTACAAAGCCATGGTGGATCACGGCCGTCTTCCCTGACGGACGTTGTCCAGAGACAGGTGTACCGAAAGGAGACAGTATTCCTGCAGAAGAGGTTGCAACTGCTATGATGCGAGACGAGATTAGCGACCGCAGGCCGTTGGCCAAACCCGATGGGGTTGGTATCAACTGCACAGAGGTTCAATTTCTGCCTGCACTGGTAAGTGCCTTCGTGCAAGCTGCTCAGCATGCTTTTGGACAAGAAGTGAAGTGGCCGTGGCTGATACTGAAACCGAATGGTACTGGTGGCAACGCGGAGACGTGGGCAATGGACATGGCCAGAAATGTGGCCAACATGCGGGGCATTGGTTGGGGCGGAATGATTGTGGGTGGGTGCTGTAAGGCCACCCCAGAATTCATCCATGCATTGCACACAAGGATGTCGTAGTACGGCGTGAGAATCTATTCGGCATTTCCCGAAGGACTGCCCCAACCCTCCTGACCTTGATGCGTAGACCGAAGCCGAGTCCAGAGTCTGAAAAGCGAGCGAACGTCGCCGACGCCGACGTGCAAGTCAAAAGCAATCATACGGTAGGTCTCTACTGTTTGATTGTATTCTTCACATTGCCTTTGGTGGGATGGATGCACGAACGCGTGTTTGGATTGCTCAGGACCTTGTATTGATCGCTCTGCAGCTTCAGCCATGTCATCAAAACTACCATCTGTACTGAGTGCTACTGATGAGGAGATCCGGCTCCTCCTGGCCGCCCAGTGCCATATTGGAATGAAAAACTGCGACAAGCACATGGAGTCCTACGTCTACAAGAGAAGAATCGACGGTTCGTCCCGCCAGTTTCTTTGCTTGGCCCATCTTGACCTGACCCGCTTCCATAGGTATCCATGTCATCAACATCGGTAAGACTTGGGAAAAACTCGTTCTAGCAGCCCGTATTATCGCAGCTGTTGAGAACCCAAACGATGTTTGCGTGATCTCCGCCCGCCCCTACGGACACCGCGCCGTCCTCAAATTTGCTGCGAACACTGGCGCCCAGGCGATTGCTGGTCGTTTTACACCCGGATCTTTCACCAACTATATTACTCGCTCTTTCAAGGAGCCTCGTCTCATCATCGTTACCGACCCCCGCGTTGATCATCAGGCTATCCGCGAGGCCTCGTATGTCAACATCCCGGTTATCGCATTCTGTGATACCGATGCTCCCCTCAAATTCGTCGACGTCGCTATCCCAACGAACAACAAGACGCGTCACTCAATTGGCCTAGTCTGGTGGATGCTTGCTCGCGAGGTGCTTAGGTTGCGTGGTACTGTTCCACGTACCCCTGACGGTTGGAACGTTATGGTGGATATGTTCTTCTACCGTGATCCAGAAGAAGTGGAGAGGCAACAGCAGGAGGAGGCTCAAGCCAAGCTTGTTCCCACCGAGGAGGCACAGGGTGGTGGGCAAACAGAATGGGATGCTCCCAGTGCTGCTCCAGTAGGCGCCATTGACCCCACCTTAGTCTCTGGTGAGAAATGTCCTCGACAGCTTAGAATTCCACTAAAATCCTTTCAGGTTCCCTGGACTGGGCTGCGGAACCTGCACCAGGCGCGACTGACTGGTCGGCGGAGGCTGGAGCGAACTGGGGAGAGCCTGCTGTCAACACTGGAAGTAGTGCATGGGAGTAGGGGCATATCCTATAATGGCTTGTCGAGTATGGTCACTGTTTCTACTTTTTCGCACTACTGAATTCATTATCCACCGAAGGGCAGTATAGTGTTTGTTGTATCCAGACCATTTTACTCCGCTATCTTTCTGTCTGTTCCTGCAAACGAAACATGCCAAATATGACTGTCATGCAATTATGTGTAGGAACTGTGTTTCGATGAGTAAGGCAAAGTAGAAGTGAGAACTTGCAGGAAGGAAAAAAAAAAGAGACTTGAGTTGAAAATCTGAAGGTTGGTGCTACTTTTGCAATTGGTTAACGTTGAAACTTGCAAAGATACTGTTTCCGATGCGTTTCAGCTGCACAACTAGTGCATTTTAGTCGGTCCCGGACAGAAATCTGATCTCCTAGACCACAAGTGATCGAAACTCTTTGTATTGATAATTGGACATTCTCCGGAGCTTAGCTATCATATAAGCCAGAATGGAGGATTGCGATCAGACTTCCAGTGGAAATCCAGGCTTGCTGCATGCATCCGTCCTTTTCGTTCCTCCATCGCGGAATACAACTCCTGCGCTCTTTCCGGCAACACTTACTAGGTACCCATTGGGCCGCTCTCGAGTGATGCCCAATGAGAGTCCGTAGCTTGGAAAATCCGTAACCCGGGATGGCATTTCGAATAGCGACAGGTCAGCCTGGTGCTTCACGGACCGACTGCTTTGTTTCCACTCCAGGATATCTCTGAGCCTCTACTATCATCCGCTGAAATATTGCGCTTGGCGTTCTGCTTTGGCGGAATCCTCAAGGCCGAGCCCCGCGGTGCACTTTAAGCAAGCAGCAAGTTCACCGTTTCCGAGGTATCAGACCTGTGATCACCCGTCCCGAATTGGTGGTTGATGACCTTCCCAGATGACGGTCTGTATACAAAGTCCACGAGCGGTCGGATGACTGAATTGTATACACCTGCCCGTCCTGGTGGGCCTGATGGGCATCTGCCGAGGCCCGCGAAGACAAGGGACTCATCATCTTCCAAACTTTGACATAGGAGAACAACTGTTGGACATGTCAGACTAGATACTGGAAATTGGCAACCCGCGATACCAGCAGTCCCATGACGCCAACTGATCTGCCAAATTGCGCCATTTCGACCGGACCCGACGACCAATCATTGATTATCACTCCGGACCACGGGGGTGGTTCAGTGCGAACGTTCATCCAAGTCACCTACGATTTGCTTGTGGGCAGACCTGGTTGATATCTACCCGTTCATTCCAAAATAATCTCCTCGCTACTTTCCGCGCTGCCTTTGCATGCTACGCACCAGAAATACTACTACACCAGGCCTGGAGGTGCTAATGATGGTCGCCGCATCGCCTCGGTGACTGGCTGGTATGGTGGTTCTCTTCTGCGCCCGCGGTACCGTAACTATACGATAGGGGTTTCCTGGACGGCCTGAGGCAAACCCTGACATGCTGTGGGTTGATACTGACCATGCCGATTGAATCGTGTCCTCGAGACAAAGCAAGGGCCCAGTATTCTTACGTTTTGCCATCCGGACGTCTGAACCCAACCTGCAAAGGCATCCCCCTGTGCCCACATCTACTTGCCGAGGACCGCAGCACCAAAACACCGTTGTCTGGGGTTAGCATTGCATCGATGAACGTATTGGCGTACAACGTGCTATCGGTGTTATCACGGTATCACTGCACGCTGCCCATCGACAAGACCTGCACTGCCTATCGCTATCCGATTGGGGCAGTGATTGGACTCCACCGACTCCTTTCTCATTCCGGCTGCGGATGTGGCGTACTATGTAGCGAGGGTTTGTCGTATTAGCACTAGTGGTACATTACTATCTGTGATATTAACTGACCAGAACGGAAGCTGGCACGAGGAATGACTACATTTCCCTTCATTGACAACCTGGCATGGGAAGCATTGCAGTCCCTTTAACGAAGACATGCGACTCCTTGCTCCTCGTAAGATGCACGTTGAGTCCACGACGGTCGTCCACGACCAGCTCAGCAACACTGGCTGGCCCTCGAGCGCTGATCGCTGATCCACTCGCCCGGGTCCCATGCGCGCGAACTGGTCGTGCTGCCACGCGTGGCCCGCGATAAGTTATGCCCATGGAGCATTTAGATATGGAACCGGAAAGTCCAGGCAGTCGACACGGAGCTTGCAGCATTCACGATTGCATTGAAGGCGCGAGTGCTGTATCGTCGAACCGCAGCCATGGACGACGATTTGCAAAATCGGACCATTCTGGGGACTTGTCGTTCATCGATGGGCACAGATTTCCATCATACGGGACTTGTAATACGTTCTATCTGATTTGGCCATTGTGGTGGTGACAGGTGGCATTTCAAACGGGATGCCTGTGGAGAGCGCCATCGGTTGGGTACCAAACGCTGCTAGCAAGTCAGGAGGAATTTTTGTACAGGATAAAACGTTGAATAGTAACTACATGATGACAATACAAGTGACAATTGGGTGCTAATAATATTGATGTCTATGTGCAAAAAGTTCGTGTGGGTACGTACTTAAAAGAGATCATAGAGTAGATAAGGAGCGTGTGGATATTTGAGTCATTCGGCGTGCTACAAATGGTGACTTGTCTTGTGCAGCGACACGTGAATAAGTACTGTCGCCTGCGCGACGTCTATAGTGGTTGTCGTGAGAGCTCGTCTGGTTTCGTGATACCTACGGAAAACAGAAAAAGAGAGCGGGGGCAGGCGAGGAAGCCGTGGCAAAAAATAGCAGGCAAAAACTTGCGTTTGCATATCTCTATTTGATTGCGTTCCCCTTTTCTAGACTGGCGTGCCCCACTATCTCGAGGGATGGGATCTAGGCATGACAATTTCGTCGTTCACTTTAGTATGAAGAACGCCTCGGTGCCCGTGTGGATTCTCGCCTGTGGGGGGCAACGGGTGCAGGGGTCATAAAGCCAAAGAGACGCTTCAAGAGCGGCTGTGACGATTGGGTGGGCTTTGTTGGTATTGGCGAATGGATGTGGACCTGTTTACGAGTTCGGAACGAACAGCAGTTGGCCAACATCCAAATGCGTTGGGAGAGAGATTAGATTTTGGAACACGAGGGGTCCGTTCAAAATTCATCAAAGTCGGCGTTAAATCGGAGGGCAAAACCGCAGGGTCAAACCGAATGTGGAGAAGAAGAAAAAAACTCGCAATCAGCACGAGCACGAGCACGTGAGTGAAAGAGAGACGCACGCCATGTTTGTAGTCTGCCTTGGGGCCGCCACCAGGGACGACGTTGTAGGGTGGGGGCTGGCTCCGGGTGGGCTGCCGGGGGTGTGAATACCCACGATGGAACTGATCTCGCGATGAATTACGGGGCTGGCCACCGTGAGAAGGATAGTAGAGATGACCCGGTGGCGGGGCAGTGTAAACTGGCCTGGCAGGGGTGCTGCCATGAGCAGCGGGATATTGGTATATGGCAGGACCAGGAGTTCGGTAACGGCCATGTGATGCAGGAGGGACGTGGTGTTGGGAGTAGGAGTACGACTGGGCAGTGCGTTGTGGGTATGCACCCTGGAGCGTCTGGCGTGAGGAAGGGGAACGCGAGTGGGATTGACTACGGTGTCGAGTTGACGACTGGCGCAGTTCTCGTCCTCGATGCTCTGGCTGGCGCGGGTGGTCAGCATAGGTGGGCAGCCTTGTGCGAGAACGGGAGGGCCGAGACGAGGAAGAGGTGGAATCATAGCCCTCCTGGCTGCGAAGAGTCTTTGAGCGGAGGGGCCCCCCTGTTCTGGGAAAGACGATGGTGTCGTCATCAGAGGAATCGTAAAAAGTACGATCGCGGGGTGTGGGCGAGAGAAGGTAGGGATTTGCCAAGGGGTGCTTGTTGGTCTCTCGAACCCAGTTGGAGACACGGCTCTGCTGGGCCATGTACCGCTCGTACGCGGCGGGCGAGTAGTCGTACTCTGTCATTGGGGGGCAGGTGGAGAGGGGGCTGGGTGTGCTGGTCTGGGGGCTTAAGTAGTAGCTCGGAGGACACGGAACAGGAGACGAGGACAGGAAAGGCAAGGGTGAGACGGATGAGCGTGTGGCGATCCTGGTGCTAAATGGAAGATACCTGATGGCCTTCCTGATACCAACTCGACGGTGGCTTTCCTCTTTCGGCACACCTATTGTTTGATGACGTAATACTATCTGGCATCGACCACTGCTGTGCGACGCCGCAGACGTCGTCGTCGTCGTCCTCACCGCACCCAGCATCGGTCGACTCCCACTGGTTCTACATCGCCTGGATCTCGCCATTTCCCCTTTCTCCCCACACCCCGCATTACACGTGGTCAGCTATATTCAAGTAGCAACTATACTCCCTTGGCAAATGAAAACTCTCTCAGCGTCTCTTCGACAACCCTCCCAGGGCTTCTCCCTCCGGAACTTGCTCCAGTACGCATCGTTCTGAAACGTGTCGTATTTTCTTCCCAGGTTCCTGAATACCCTCCTCCCGTGACCTCCTCATATTACCCCGCTTACGTCCCCTTCCCTCGGCGACCGGAGATGAGTCATTTGTCGTTTCAGCCCTTTCAGCGTCCCATATGCCCAATCCTTACTTGTCCTGGTTCGACATCACTGACACTGCTCTCGCCCGGACCATCTCGGAAGGCACTTGGCATACTTTGCTGCTCGTTTCACCGCCGATGAGCGACCTGCAAAGTTCTCATCTCCGATGCAAGTGTGCAGCTCGACGCCTACCACGCTTTCCCCCATACGTACATACATACGTACTCAATATTGTCGAGATCGCGTTCCATGACACACCCATCCGCATGTCACGCGATCCCACATTCACCCACGAACGTTACCAACGACCCTGCGAGCATATATTGAGAAGATCACATTCCAGGAAAGTTAGTCCTTCTCCTGCCAATAAATCCACGTTGACGGTGCCGCCCCATTCATTGGCCTTCAGAGGATCCAGAACGTGCCAACTTCTGGCTGTAGCTGCGACTTTTTGGTGGCCCCCAGATCGGGCATTAGTCCACTTGGTCAGACATATTTCTAAAAACCAAAATTGGTGTGTGATAACATGAAGCACGGCCGCTGATTCAACCGATTCATATCCCGTACACACGTTCCCCCATTAGTGTCTCGTTGACGGTCCATGTGACCCTGACTTTGACGTATTTGACCAGGTGTTGTTATTGAGTTCAACTTGTCACAGTTTGTATGAATTCTTCTTGCTACTCCCCAGCTTCTCTGGTTGCACACTGGTCCACACCGTCTGCACCACCTTGGACTAACTCAACCCTCGTCCAAATCGGGCAAGGGAAGCCACCTTTCAAATCGACTTTGTCAGATGAACTGTAAGTTTGAACGCCCGTTTATCCGGTAATTTCACGCCCTCCGCGGGTTAATTAACTACTTTACAACTCCCTTCTTTCTCCCTCTCCTTGACAAATCAATGGCAGCCAATGCCACACGCAACTTACTTGGTACTCGAGCGTGGCGGCGAACTCCAGTGAAGCGATCTTGTCGTGATCGTGGCAACCCCCTGGCGGCAATCTGCGACAACGGTGTGGCGGTTGATAGCACAGGTAACAACATAGATGTTCCCAGAGCCGTGCTGTGTAGGGGCGCAATCACAATGATTGGGTTGAAGCAGGAGACCCTGGTCGATTGAATGACGATCACACCAGGTGGTGCCACGGTATTTCGATGATGATCTTGGTGGAGCATATTCCCGCACACGGTTGCCAACCTCTTCGAATATGGGCGCAGGTTGGCCGGCACATCAGCCACGGCCACCATCTCACGGTATCTTGAAGGCAAATTTTACTAGGCGAGGCGCAATTGGAGTGGTAGCTACGCCCACCGGGATAGATGCCGCTTGACCGAACTGCATGTTTGATGGCAAATATCATGATGGCCGGAAGGATCCCTGGGCACTGGTTTGCGGAAGTCACATGGAGGTCTGGCCGCGCTCACCCTAAACGCTGACTGCGGGACTCTTGAATTCCTTCGTGATCACTGTTAACCAGTTATTTTGCACAGGGTACGCAACGTATTGATACTACTCGCACCCCCTCTCAATCTCGAACGCCCTCTGCGGCATGCTCATTGCTTTCCTTGATATGCGGATAGCGGGCATTTTATTTCCCCGGTTATCAAAACTCCTTTCCTCGGCGATGCGGTGGTCCCGCTCCGGGAATCATCGACATCCCTCGAAAGAGCTACATTACTCGCAATGTCGTTGGTAATCAACCGGTCAGTCCCGTTGCTCGGTAGTAATAGTTGACCAGTGGGTGTTAAACACATTGTTCAAGGTTTCAGCCAAGTGTTACATTGATCATTTGTCGGTTCAATATCTTCACATCACTTCAAGTGATGTGCCATGTCTGTCTAGACCCTGTCGGAAAACAATGTTACAGTGAAACGTCATCGGTGTCATCTTAAATGGGGCAGTTTGTTACACGCTTCAACCGCATCACCAGGTGGGGCTACTCTTCGATTACGCATAAACGTCTACCGTGGCATGGCATTATGATATTTCCAATAGACTGGTTTGCTGGCAACACTATTAGTAGATGTGATTACACCCTCGTCCTTCCAGGCTGCCCAACAAACATTTAATTCATTGATTCATCAGCACGAGTTCTTAATTGCACAAACATCAGTCTCAAGGCATCGTAGGTGACGGTGGTACACTAAATAAAGTTCAGTCTGTGGATTACTCTAAAGTCCAAGGTCTCAGCACGCGCTTGCGAATGGGCATAACTCACTACACGCCCTCTAGAGGAAATTCCAACAGGATCCTCCCGAGTATGACACATCTTGGGTCACGAGGCCAGCTATACCCCCGTGCTAAAACCGTTCCCCCATCCGCGGAGGTTGCACCAATCGTACACCAGGTGGTCTTTGTGCATCAGCCTCCTCGTCCGTCGGTGACGGACGCTCCCAGAGCGTCATCCGTTCCTCCCCATCATCCACACCCCGCATGGGGTATCGTCTTGATTGCGTTGTGGAGTTACTCCTGCGTTCCCGGCGAGGTCGAGTATCATTCTTGCTGGGGCGCACAACAGCTGCATCGGGTCCAGGTGCACCACCAGATCTAGGGTTGCTGCTGAACAGAGGTGAAGGGATTTCATCGGGACTCCGAGAGAGCAGATCACTCGAAGATGCAATGGACGTAGTGGGCGTTTCGAATGGATCTGACGCCCGTGCGTTGCGCGCAGTCCTATTTTCATCTTCGCCGTCATCAATGTCGCCACTAGGTAAGGGGAACGTAGTAGTGACGATTGGCGCAAGTGCTTGACCATGTGCACGCTGACCAACGACAGTAGACTGAGAAGATTGTGCTTGTGCTTGGACCTGAGGATGCGAATATGGCGACTTTGATGGAGAAGGCGGGGGAGGAATCGTAGGCACAGAACTAGGCGGGTATATGTACAACTCCCCTGTCCTCAACTCGTCACCGGTCGACTGCGCAGCAGCTGACCGAATAGTGCTATGCGTCGCACCAACAGCGTCGCCGCTTCCAGGAAGGGTATATGAATGCACAAGATCTTGTGGGCCAAATTTGATCGTCGTGATCTTGGGGCTTTTCTTCGACGAAGTCGAGGATGACCGATCGCCCAACTCACTCCGGGAGTGACTTAAGGACACGGCAGATGGCACTGGAGCATCATACAGTTGATGCCGTGGCAGCCTATCAAAGCTGTGATCCGAGTGGTGGAGTGCGCTGAATGGTACGCTGTCCAGGCTTCCGACCATACCTCCACCAACGCCGAGTCCGCGACCTGCACTACGCGCAGACATCCCCCCGCGGCTCGCCTGGCTCAGACGGCGAGCACTGCGGGCGCGAATGATGCTACCGACCGTGCCAAATGATCCGCGGAGAGCATCTATGCCGGGATCCTCGACAGTGATGATGGACTTCTCGCCAGTTTCGCCATCGCCCTCCATTCCTGATTGTCCATATGTCGCAGGATTGTCTGTATGCGCGCGCGCTGCTTGAAGGAGCAACGTTGAACGCCGGTCGAGAGAGAGCTGGGTAGGGTCAATCTTAGACATCTGCAAGACGGTAATCCCAACACAGATAGTAAGGAATGCAAGCACAAGTGTCAAAATTTGCGACACTGGGGCGGCAAGCCCCTTATAAAGAACCTATAAAGATTAATAAGCGGCACTGTGTCCAAGCACGCGGACTCACGATGGTAGTGACCATCGAACAGAATGAGACTACGTAACGGTATCAGTACCGCAATAGACAAGTAACTGACCACCTACATAGGACGTAGTACGTCGGAGTAACTTTTCAGAAACCATCAGCTCATTCAAGTCATCAACATGAAATTGGACTTTACCCATAGCTGTAAGGTCGTCAGATATGTCCCGGTCATACAAAAAAAACCCATTCACCTGTGTTGAACAATGCGAGTGCAACATTCAGATAATATACCTCCGTCACTAAAGAAGGTATATACAAACCATCTGAAAGCATAGGAAACATAGAACGCACCGAGTGTGACAACCACGAAACCCATTAAGAAGAAGATGAACCAGTTGTTAAACTGCCAAACTCAATAACCTCAGGTCTGGAGAAAAATCAAATGTGTGTATGTACCTGGTTGTGCCCCATCGCCGTGGTTACGATGGCAGCACCAAGCCCTGTAGTCACGCTCACGCTAATGCCACCGATGGTACTGCAAACTACGATGTACCAAAGCATGTGCTTTTTCCCATATCTGTTGATTGAAATGGCATCAAAGGGATAATAGTGGAGGTGAACTCAAACCTGGGTCCGAAATAGATGATGATGCTGAGGGCAATCGCCACCAGTACACTGCTGTACGCGAGGAAACCGGGGGAAACGAATAGGACCTTGAAATCCGAAATCTCACTTGGTGTTGATTCTTGGGGCCCTGGACATAGGGTAAGTAGCCAATAGAGCGAAGGCAGAGACGGAGAACCATTTAGAGCAATAATAACTGAACCAATCTGACAAGAGACTGTGAGCACAGAGAGACTTAATGTAAAGCAAAACCCACAATACAAAGAGCACATCCCAACCAGCCGAAGAATGTGAGTTTCTCTTTGAGGAATATTGAAGACAAAATTGCGCAAACTACAACGGACAGCGCGCCCATCGGGGTCTATTAGGGCAATGCAGGTGAACTCGGACTGAATAGGATCAAATGGACGTACAACAACAAGAGCCTCTACGAATGCATATGCTGGATGTCATTTTTGAACACGAGTATATCTCTACCAGCGGGACTCTCTTACCTGCAAAATTACAGAGTTCACCAAGAATCATCACTGTCATGGAGTTGTAGTCATATTAAAGCCCTTGCGTTTTGGTAAGCGAACTCACTTATCATTCCCGTCCACCATAATGGCTTCATAGACGATTAGGCAACCCATCACGGACGACATTGCGTAAAGAAACGCACTGATTTGAGGTAAGCGACACCTTCCCCAGCCGCAGCCTGCGAGCGTAAAAGACCCTTCTTCTTGAAGACGAAACTGGAGCCGATGAGGACCCCACTCGTGATGGCGAGTATTATACCAACAACCTACGTGCCACGAGGAGACATTAGAGGTATATCAATGCTCCATTGGGACATACTTTGAGACTGGAAGGCAAGTGAAAAGACGAACTTGCACCAGAAGCCGTCGCGGACGGCGTCCCGGTTGTTGTTGTCGTCGTCGCTGCCGCTGATGAGGACATTGAGGGTATTTGGAGAACAGAAGATGCGGCCCCGCAGCGCTCTGGCGCTGCTCCTCAGGTTATGATCTAAGGCGTTGGTCTTTCTTTCTTCCGCAGTTGGAGTTTCGGTGAGGTGCCACGAACAGCCATCCGGCCCGGGATAAGCAAATATTATCTAATACATCTAATACATCCAATAGTAATTGGAATGGTTCCAATTCTAACTATATTCAACGAGACCTGTGTAGTGAGTTAGACACAATTAGTGATTTTTTTTTTTTGGGTAGAGTGTGAATGTTCCCTTATATATTCACACAATTTGTCAAGTATCCTCCAAATGAGTCAGCTATCATTTGGGGACCTCTGAGTCTACATGTGTAGAGCAACTGATCAAATCAGCCCCCCAGAACTGCTGAGTGTTGGGGCTTTCACCCATACCACAGGAGAATGCATTTATGCACACATTCACTAAACTGACAATGGTAAGGTAGTCCTCAACAAAACTTGACCATAATCACGTGATGTGACACGGTGTGATGCTGTGTTGTTAAGTCCAAGCTAAGTCTCCGGCAGTAGTGCTCACTGTTGAGAAAGTAAGTGCTTAGTCATCACTAGCATGTGACTTCTCAGGAGCCTTGACA